>Ga0315909_10002686_pt1 | contig 22434 bp, 14 predicted proteins | sample LakEriMetagenome_11_FD_203527 | JGI IMG/M metagenome (GOLD analysis project Ga0315909, IMG submission 203527) | Freshwater fungal communities from buoy surface, Lake Erie, Ohio, United States - Buoy 2 MA125 | ecosystem: Environmental > Aquatic > Freshwater > Lake | place: USA: Lake Erie, Ohio...
CTGTTTGTTCGTCATTGTTAACCACAATACTCATGGCTTTTAATTCCTCTTGAGTCTTGTCTTTCAACTCATTTAGGAATTCTTCTTTTGTGTATTGCTTGTCATTAATAATATATTCAGCCGAAGGTTGTTCGCTTAATTTATTTAGTGACTCTTTTATCTCCTCAATTCTATTTTTTGCTTTTACAACTAACGATGGATCTTTACCTTCAACATAGTTCTCTAAATCTCTTTTTTCTTTTAAAAGATTCATAGCCTCTTTCTTCTGCTGAGTAGTAAGCCCTTCCGGTAACTGTCTATAAAGACCAACTGAGTTTCTATAGTCATTAAGTTGCTCCTTGGCTTCTTTTTCAGTTATAATGCCCTGTGTTATTTGTTGCTTAAGACTCGCTATGTATGCACTTTGGATATTAGTATCATTCGCCATTGACGCGAAAGTCTCAAACGTACTGTCGTCCATATTTAAGAATCCCTTTTTAGAATAAGCCACGCTCACCCCGGAAGGTATCCCTAATAAGAATCCTCCAACAGCCTCCTGGGCTCCGGCCACTAAAACATTCTCTACCAAATCAAGTTTAGAGTCAGGAGTATTGAACATATCCTTGCCCTTTATTTCGTCGTACAGTACTTTGAATCCTGTCTCAGATAATTCTTGAGCAGCACCTGTTTCAAACTCGGCAACTCCTGCCGCTGAAATGGTAATTAATCCTCTAGCTAATTTAGACTCAACTTCATTTTGAACCAACTCTCTAAATGTTTTTGCGCTTGTACCTTTCCCGACTTTACCTAAGACCGACATGGCAATGCTATTTATAACACCCTTGCTGGCTAATACGTTTCTTAGTCCATAAGCCTCCAACACTGCACTTGTAATACCAATTGGCAAAGTGATTGCTAGTTTCTCGTTCTCTGTAATGTTGGCAAACTCAGGATTGTTCTCCATCTCTTCAGAGATACCATCTGAGATTTGAGCATACATCTGAGCTGTCCTTTGTGCCCAACCTGCAATATTCCCTCCGCCAATCATAGCTGGCAAAGACTCTGCAACTCCCAATATTGCTCCTCCCCAAAAGCCTTCTTTTTTCAAATTGGACCATTGAGTTGTAGTAGCTGGATCTCCAAATATTTCTTCGGCCCCTATACGTATGTATGGAAGAGTTTTTGATTTTATATCTTTTTTAATATAATCATCAACCTTATCTTCCCACTCGTTAAGTTGGTCTTCAGTTAATGTTTTTTTCCAATCATCTACTGTCTGTTGACTTGATGGTGGCTTAACACCTATTTGTTTAGATATTTCAGTAGATACATTTTTCAAGTCTTTTTGACTCATACCAAAACCAGTTGGCGCTATTTCTGTAGCTATATCGGTTACTAAGCTAGTAGTACCTGACGCTATTTTTCCTATACCTCTGTTGATTGAGTCCCAAATCCCTCCTGACCAACTTCCTTGCTTTGCTTTTTGTATACCATACTTAGCAACAGCTTGATTTAGTTTTAGTCCTTTTGATTTTACAGAACTCTCCTCTTCAAGAACAGATTTTACGTCGGCATCAAATTTAGCTATAACATCCTGAATAGCTTGTATTCCTTCAGGCGTAGGGTTTAATTTAACATTCTCAATGTCTTTCTCTAACTGTGCCTTTCTTGTTAATAATTCTTTTTGCTTTTGATTCAAAAGAGATACCTCTTTAGTGATAGATTTTATAGACTGATCAACTTGCTTCTCTGAATTGAATTTAATATCCTGTTCTTTCATAGTTTTTTCCAACACAAAAAGCCCCTTGGCAGGAGTATTCTCTGTTATAAACTTCTTAAGGATTTCAGATTGCTCTTTTGATTTACTATTGAAAAGATTATCAGTAGATATTTCTATGGTTTTTTTGTTTGGAGCAGTTACCTTTACATAGTCGCCAATTACACCGGACTCTTCAAACTCGAATCCTAAATCTCCAAACTGATATTTTAATTGAGGAACAACATATTCTTGCTCATAGCTAATTAAGTCATCGTCAATAGATTTCAATCTTTCTTTAAGATAACTACTTTCAGATGGTTTAGGCATATTTAATTGCTTGTCAAAAATATCTCCGTATTTTTTTTCTTCAGCTGTTCTTACCTCTTTTTCTTTTTTTACTTTTTCAAGAAATCCTTTTGCTTTATCAGGTGATGGCAATAAAGGTTTGCCCGACATGTCGGTTGGTTGTTTTTTACCAATTTGTTTTAAGTCTTCCGCAGTTAGGCTAAACTTTTTCTTGTCGATAACAGGCGTATCCAAAGAACCATCGACCGAAGGTAATTCCGTAGTAGCTGTTTGACGCTCTTGAAGTTCGGGTGACTCCAAAGAAGATTTTTTTTTTAAAGGTTCTTCTTGTTTTTTACCTACAAGATTAGAAAATGAATTTGCGTCTTTTTTGTATCCCTTACTTTTTACGTAGGAATACATATCATTAAAAACTTCATTGTCTTTATGCAATAGACCTACAAACTCATCTCTACTTTTTGTATATCCTTTAGATTTAGCTCTATTGTATAAGTCATTGATTACTTCTTCGTCCATTTTTTTTATTTTGTTTGATAATTAACACCTCCACCTGATGCTGTCCCTCCGTAAAGCTTTCTCTTGTGAACCTCTTCAGCTTCTTGTAAGCTTGTGTAAAACGCGCCTGTTGGACTTTCCGGATTAACCATCTGCTTAACTATAATCTCCATACGAGGACCTTGTTTCTTGGAAGTCAATGTAAAGTATTTCTTCTTAGGAGTTTTTGTTCCTTCTTTAGTTTTGCCATCTTTTTTATCTACCACTACATCCTCTTCAGTTCCTGTAGTTTTTTCTCCTTCCTGAATAAATCCAACTAGCTCAAGATCTCCTATCTGTGCATTATAACCTAAACTCTCTGGTACCTCACTAATCCCTTCGCTAATAGGAATAACAAGACCTCTTATGTTTTGCGCTGTTCCTTTATTATATGTTTTATTATTTGCTGGATCAACGTCTGTTACAAATCCTATACCGCTTTGAATCGGTTTAGGAGCTGCAGGTTCCTGCTCTCTATATTTAGCTTCGGCCTTTGCTTTTGCATCGGCACTTTCTTCAAGCTGAGCTGTTACCGTTTTCTTTTCTTCATAGCCATATTGTCTTCTTAGAGTGTTTCTTAAGAAGTCATCAATCTCTTTTTGTTGAGCATCTGATATCTTGAACTGATCTCTACCGTTAGTAGGATTGTAAACTTTCAATATAAGGTTAGGATTTTTCTTAGCCTCTTCCTCACTATACGTAGTGGTATAAGGCAATCCATTAGAAGCTACCCTTTTCTTGTCAAAAAGAATAGATGCTTGGTTTTCAGGTGGTCCGGCTAATGTTTTTATGTATTGATTTTCTGCAGTAAAAAACTCAAATAAAGCACCGGTTTCTTCCTCTCCATATTTTTTAGCAAGAATATCTTCTGTAGTAATTATAGCTCCGGTTTTATTAAATCCACTTTCTATTATTCTACTTCTTATATCTTTTCCTAATGAAGCTACAAATTTAGCAGACTCTTCTTCGATTTTAGCCATAGGAATCCTAGCTTTTAATCCTTCGTTTAAAGCCTGAACAGAAGTTAAGTTACCCGGAGATTGGTCCAATGTGGTTACAGTTTTTCCATCTATTACTTCAGTCTTTTTTACTCCCATCATTAGATTGCCTTTTGAGTCATATACCCATCCGACATTCTTCCACTCTCCAAACTTCTCAGCATGCGCTCCGGCCTCAAGTTGTAGTCCTGAGTATTTACCATCCTGATATCCAGCCATTGCTTCCTTAAAGTTCTCTTGATAGGCGTTCAAACTATTGTAAGCTATTTTGATATTGTCATTCGTATTTTGGGTGAACTTCATATAATCATTAGGCGTTATCTGCCCTCTCTCCATCAATCCCTTTTGAATAAGGTTGTTTTTAGAAGTAGTTTCTGCTAAGTCCATAGAGGCCATATTGGCGCTCTCGTGTTCTCCCATTGGCTTGTTGGCAATCTCTTGCATCAATGTTCTTGATGCTTGGTCTAGAGCAGCCTTCTTCTCTTCTCGAACACGATTTTCCTCCTGGAACATGTCGGCCATATTCTGACCTATCTCTGCCCAGTTTACGTATGCATCCGCTTCTCTCTCTGCGTACTTATAAAAAGTCTTTGCCATAGTTTTTATTGATTATTAGAATCCAACTCCGCTAAAGTTCATTCCATACAGTGGATTGGTTATAGGGTTTAATTGAGCAGATGTTGGAAATTTAGCCGAAGGTAAATTTTGAGTTTTATTATTAACTAATGGAGCAGAGGACAATCCCTCTATTACTGCCGGATCATCTCTTTTAGCGAATAATGGAACCATTGCCAATCCTTGTTGAGTTGCAGATGTTATCCCTTCAAAACCTTGTTGTGTAGCAGCAGCAGCAGCCTCTTCCGCGTCTTTAGCTGCAAGATTTGCGCCCTCTACTACCCCCAAGTCTAACTGAACATTTAAGTCTCTAAGCCTAGCTTCTTCCGCTATGATTTCTCTCTGAATAGCATCCATGTCTTGAATCATATTGGTTCTTACGCCTGCCTGAGCTTCGTTCTGAGCCATTAATACTTTACCCACAGTTGTTTCAGGACCTCTATCGCTCTCAACTCCAGCCTCTATGGCTTGAGCTCCAGCAGATAGAAAAGCTTCTCTCTGTAGTTCGTAAGGTTCTTTTTGTATTGCCCTCATTTTAGCAAAGTTTATCTCAAGTCTTTTACGAGCTTCTGCCATGGCTTTTGCCGCCTCAGCTTCCGCACGTCTCTGTAGCTTGCTTTGCTGGTCTGCTTGAATAAAAGAATTTGCTGTACTTAGCACTGTCGAGCCTAAGCTTGCTACCGCCATTCCTGTTGCTAATCCCATATTATAGTAATTTTATCATTTCACTTGTGTATGATTCAGCCTGGATATACCCAAGCTCCTCATACGTTTTTACTAAACTTTTGTTTTTAATCAAGGCGTAAGCATACTTACTTCCGCAGTTCTTGCTGATATTTGTCAAAGACTCAACCAACATTGTTATCGCTTCTTTTCTCTCGCCTTTATATTCTTTGTTGGATATAACCCAATCTACCCATGCAACTTTTGAGTTGGTCATGTAAATGAATCCTGCACAAACAGGAATTTCATCATCGAAAACTATCATACCTCCTGTGCCGTTGTCCGGTAAAAAATCCCTTTCAGGAGCAACCCACTCCCATTGAGCCCACCAATCTACAAGAATATCTTGGTAGTCGTTCGCGTTAAGAGGTCTAATGTTTAATCCCATAGTGATACAAAGATATTAAAATTAAGGGAAACTTTTCATCACATTGGACTCTACTGCAAATAACTCTACTTCTCCACTTGATGTGTTCTCAAGTTTAAAGGTACAATAGTGGCCCAATACTCCATGTGACTCCGCTACAGAGTTTTTCACATACAAGAAATAATTCACATTCCCAGGTATAGGAGTAGTCAGTGGAGTAAGCATATTGTTATTTACAATAATTCGGTTTACCCCTGCCGGATAGTCAACGATAATGTCAACCACCATGCCGGCAAACACCGGGTTAGGATGTCCAAAGTAAACGTAGTCTCCAATGCTAATTATATTCCCAATTGACACCAATGGTGATATGCTGAAATTTACTTGAGCAGTGTTAGTTCCGGCTCCAACAACCGTAAGGCTGTTCCCTATTCCATTTAAACTTCTAAGAGCAAACTCACCATTGGAGTTATTTCGAACAAACGCATAGAAAGAAGCTTCTTTCTTCTCAAACCAAGAGTCCAATATAAATCCTGAGAACTGAAGGTCAGTCTCAAGCGTGGCTCCCCACTTAGAGTCGCCCTCTAAATTTAGAGTTTTGAATAGCTTGTTCTCCAGTACAGCATTATTAAACACACTCGTTATTGTAGATGGTTTAAATGCGTTATTTGGCTGCATCATCTTTGTCCACCAATCTTGATAGAATGTGTTTCTACTATTGTTTACGTTGTGGCGATAAAGGTCTCCTCCTTTGAAGGTATAGAAATAATTGTTCATTCCTATCATCCAATCCGGTTCATAGGAATAAAAAGAAGGCCAACCCTTTACATCTTCGTTGTATGATAATGTATAATTCATAATTTACTTTTATTAAAAACAGATTGAATAAACACTTATAACACCATCAACTCCTACCAAACATACTTTTGAATTTGAAGGATCAGAATCTAAAGATAGTCTATAGTATAATCCTCCTCCATCAAATGTATCTAAAGGATCTTCTGAATTGCAAGCAACATCACCACTATTAATTTCTCCTGTAACGCTAGTTACTATAAAAATAGGGATTTCAAGAGCTTCTGAGCAACCATCTACAACCTCTGGATCTACTATTCCAATATCACTTCTCAATGCCGGCTCTGTGTTACAGTCAACTAATATAGCTCCTTCATAGCTAAGTATAACTATAGCTATTACAGAAATTAGTGAGTCATCACCAAGACCGGTTATCTCCGTTGTTTCACCAAATTCATCAATATAAGATATTGTGTAAGATACATCTAAAGGAATCTCAAAACAATAAACAGAAGGCTCACAGTTTCCACAAGTTTGCGCAGGCAATAAGACTCCATCTACTAATTCTCTAACCGTTCCTTCAAAAGTATAGAAACCATTATCAGCATAAGTAGTCATATTAGCATCTGTAAATATAGATGTAGAATCTGCAAACGATGCGTTCAAGTAATAAAAATCTGGAATACACCCACAACAAGCATTTATTAATGCTTCTCCAAAACAAAGCTCTGTAGATATTGCGTCTCTTAAGTCCCATATCAAGTAGAGATATTGTCCATTTACACTTTCCGGAACAGTAAAATCTGCATAGTATACAGGCGTTGCACCAGATATAGGAGTGGCCAAAGAAGATGCAGTTATCAAACTTTCAATATCAACGCTATTGTTTTCATACAATACGGAAGTTCTCAAATACCTAAACTTATCTTGTGCTATGTCAAAAACATAATCATCAGGAGATATTTTATTGGTATAGAGTCTCATGATACTATCCTCTTGAGGGAAGCCTCCTGTTCCAACTATGCCGCTTAATAAATTGTATCTCGACACAAGTGGTGTTTCAGCTCCTGTTGAGAATAGAACTAAGTTAGAGAATAAAGGTCCAATAAAAGCACCATCAGTATATCGATACTGAGTATGAATTGTTTGGCCTCCTTCTGAATCATTAGTAAGGACTACTTCTACAATAGTCATTTCCTCAGTATTAGGACAATTTACCAATACCGAAACAACCATGTCTCCTGTGTAGGTAAGTGTTATCTCTGCGGTCTCTACGCTAACTGAGTTTTTATTGAAGGATATACTTCCATTCTCATCTGTAGCTAACGAGTCTTCAATAACTCCGTTATAATCAACGCTAACTTGTAACGTAGCTCCTTCTTCCACGCTGGTAAACAACCAACTGATTTCAGTAAATCCAACTACGGCCCCTAAGTCAACGCAATAAACCATTTCCTTAGAAACCTCTTCATTTACAGACAATGTAAATGTTTGTGAGATACCGCAATTCAAACATTGTTGATTTACCGGCAGAGGTCTGTCATTTAAAGCCAAAACATATTCATTCATGTAAGGATCAAACCCTCCTAATTTCTGAGTATTGAAAGATGCATTAAACTCATCTCTAAACCAAGTTCTCATGCTGTCTTCAGAAGAAACAAACAATTGGTCAGACTGAGCTTCACTTCCTTTCAAATGGATAACAGCTCCTCTTTTTACGTCTGTAAAATATCTGTCTGCTCCCCATTGAACATAACTCTCAGGATTAAAACTTATACCATACTTCTCAGTTCTCGATATTTGCGTTCCTAAGACCTCTGGAGTGGCTGTAATTATATTTCCAGCACTTGCATCAGACAGCAAGTTTTTACCCGCTAAAACGTAAGATATTTTATCCTCTTGCAAAGTAAGTACGTCGGTGCTTCTCGCATCCAATAAAAATATTTCACCAAAAGATGCCTCGCAGTTTTTGTAATTAGACAACCCTTTGTTAAATTCATTTAACTTATTGAGGTTGCTCTCTTCATTGTAAACTCCACTATAAGTAATGTCAGAGAAACGGTCAGACTCTTTATAGTCTTGCTCGGCAACAGTAGTTACTCTTTCTCCAAAATTAAAAGGTCTTCCAATTATAGAGTCTCTTATCTTATAGCTCTCAGCTCCGTTTCCAAAAGCAAAACAGTTAAAAAACTGAGTATCAATAATAGCCGGAATACCACCCGCAATATCTTGATTTTGGATATTACCCATGTGGTTTCCATTTTCATCAATCTCAAATGACAACTCATTTTCAAAGAATACATCCGGCAAAGAGTCAGAAGGCTCTGTCTCAAATATAATAACATCCTCAGCTCTAAATACAGTTATCTCTGCAGTAATGTAAATTCTACGAGAATATTTATAGTTTCTTCCATCACAACTGAATGTACTACTAAACCATATTTGCAACTCATTGGTAACGGTATCTCTATAAAATCTCCAGAAATTAATATCTCCATTCTCCCATATTAATCGATATGGCATTCCTGATGTAAATATATTTCTTTCAAGTATTAACTCAGTTTCACTTACAACGCTTTCGACCTCAGTAGAACCAAATATTCCTCCTGCATTTACTTTAACGCCTGCCACAACACCATCAGTTATAAATGTAGCTGTAGAGTCAATTAATCTAAAAGCAGCGGTTCCGGTTGTTGTCCCAAGAAGATCTTCATCTAATCTCCTATTTAACCCTGGAATAAAAACATTAGTCTCATCGTCTCCTTTATCTGTTCCTGAGTTTATAGTTAGTTGGATGTTTTCTCCAAGAAACCACTCATACATGTTTTCATAGTCAGCAGAAGAAGTATATACCTTCTCTAAGTTATATCCTCTAGGTAAACAGTTACCTCCAACTCCAGCTCTATTCCAATCAACTTTCCAATCTATTTTACTTCCTGCCGGAACGCTATAGTCTAAGAAAGTCCAAGTTGGATTGTCTGGATCAGTGCCCTCAATATTCATAGGGTAAGGCATCTGAAGATGATCTCCTCCACTCGCCCATCTACGAATTCTTCCAGGTGCAATAATCGCGTTTTCTTCTTGAAAAAGATTAAAGTTATTTGGTCTTAATTTTATGTACAATCCTGCAGGCACATTGATATTTACATCAGGATCTTCCTCAGTTGGTATCTCTAAAAATCCTGAAGGCTGAGCTTGCTTATCTAAAACGGTAGTATAAATACAACTGAATGCCGGTCCATCACTGTCGGCTTTTACAATCAATCTATCTCCATTCTCGACTTTTTGCATGTTCTCTCCTTCTAACAAAAGCCAAACTTCATTAGTCTCCGGATTAGTAAAATACAAGAAACTATAAATGGTTTCGTATCTTTCTTCATCAGGCTTAATTACAAATTTATATCTCTTAGCAAACTTAGGAGCTATCTGAGTAACCGGAATTGTAACATGAATCATGTTCTTTCTTGTGGAATAACCACATGGAATATATTCTGCATTATAAGGACTCACTAGGGCAGTTGTAGCTCTATTGAATTCATCCATATAAACTATTCCAATCTCATATCCTCTATTGCTATGTAAGCTTCTTGGATTTGCAATCTCCTGAAATACAACAGACGCGAATATAACTTTGTAATATTCATATATTCTTTTTGTCGGTGTAGTGATATCATCAACATACTCCATGGCCGGGAACTGAAGTCCTATAATATTGCTTCCAGGGCTCGTAATTATCCTAATCGGCTCAAGTATTCCATCAATACCACTTCCGTATTTAAAATAAATATCAACGCCATCACCCAAACTCTGAGGAAGCAAGCAGTTAAAACTATCCGTAAAGGTAATACCGGCACAAGAGGTGTCTTGCCCAGGCGTAGTTGTAGATACAGGAAGGATATTAAGCAGAGTCCCTACCGAGTTTAAAAACTCAGCACTTGTTGCTAATTCGTAAACAGAAGAATAGTCTCTTGTGAGTAAAAAGCTAAAGCTATACTCGACATTTTCTGTTTCATTGCTAGGAAATGGATCTGTGCCTGAAAAAGAAGCGTGGTTAATTGTTATGTTTAAAAATATAGAAGCTCCTTCAACCAATGGTCTATCCGTTAAATCAAACGTAATAATAGACTCTCCTATGTTTAAATCAGGAGTTTCTGATGGATCAATATTATAAAGACCTGTTTCAGTATCATCAATAACGTCTATACTTCCTATCTCTTCAAAAATTAACTCTGTAGAATATTCAAATCTTGTTGGTTGACCATACTTATCAATTAAGTTATAACCTTCAACATAGTTCCCATACATCAACCTATTGCCCATAATAGTCTGAGCCTTTGCTAATAAAGGAACATTATCATACAATCTTAATATTTCAGCTTCATTCAATATGGTAAATATCTTACTATTATTGAAAGAAATTTCATACTCTGTATTGTCGGCTAATCCGTCCTCTGCCTTGTCTATTTTCTGAATTACCTTGATTATATTGTTCTCAGACTGCTTGAAAAGCAAATCTATACCAACAACAAGAGGTCCTCCTGAATTGTACTTAACTATTGCAGCGTTGCATAAGTTAGTCATTCCTTCATTTAAAACACTGCTTGTTGAAAAACTAAACTGTCTTGGTATAAAAGCAGGAGCCGACCACTGAGATGTAGCAGAATACTCCCCATCAATGTATCTGTATCTGTATGCAAAGCAAACAAATCTTGTCTCTAAATAATTTTCCTGGCCACTTGTCACAATAGGATATACTAACGGTGATTGAGTAGGTGGTTTTTTTATAACCAATATTGACTCTGCATTTAATGCGTCAATATTTAGAACAGGATTAGGGTAATTTCTTTTTATGTTTATAAATCTTGGTTGATTATAATCATCAGTAAAAAATAACAAATCCTCAATTAAATTGATACCGGTTATTAAATAAGATGGATTGAAGTTCAATGTGGTATTCACATCACCTCCATCGTTCATGCTAACGATATGATATGTAAGTATCTCAGTAAGAACATTGTACGACACCAATAAGTCAAGCTTGCCGGTAGGATTAGCTCCTGATTCGGTAGTGGTAAAAGAAGGATCGTGAACAAACCAATAAATAGTCTCTCTTGCGCTATCGTCAATAGCACCGATACATCTTGCGTTCACACTCAAAGGAGTTCCATCTATATATGCTAGTTTAGTTAAAGAAGTGTTCCCTTTAGTGTTTGTAATTACACCAACCTCAGATTTCTCTGTTGAGCCCATTCTAATATTCATAGCATCAACATACTCCCCTTCAGGTAGAAGACGTTGGTCAACAACCTTGTTCATTCTGCCTGCTATGAAATTCCTAGTTAAATTTGCCATATTACTTGATTACCTTATCCATTCCTCTTAAGTTCATTAAGAGTCTCCCTGGATGAATATTACTGATTCTTATTTTAGCATTTCTTAGTAATGCTGCTTTTTCTTTTCTTGCTCTAGTTACAATATACTCTTGAACTCCAAATTTAGAGTTTAGTATCTCGTATTTTATAGAAGCGTAGATGTACTGCTCAAACAACTTGTTCACAGTAATTAATGAGTTATCTCCATTCTCCATTCCATCTGAAATGTACTCAAGAATACATAGCTCTCCAGCCATTCCGGAATCAAAGTTTATGACTCCACTTTTATTGTCTATCTTAAATGTAGGATTGTAGTTCGCGGTCTCCGTATTCAATCCGTATCTCGCGCCAATCGCATAGTCAAAATACCAATTCTCTCCCACACACCATCCTTCGGCTCCATCAAACTGATGACCTTGGTTTAGGTATATGCTTTTCTTTTTCTTGGTAATCCTATCAAAATCAATATCTGAGTATTGAGGTCTTAAGATATTTCCGTTTTGGTCAAATAGAATATTTCCTTGTTGGTCCTGAAGATAGGCATTAGACGAAAGCGCCTGAATATTCTCTGTAAGAGGACGAAGAACACCATCTTTGTAAAGAGAAATACGAACCCAATTCACATAGTCTGATGGCAATATATATCGCAACGAATCTGCAACACTAAGCTCCAATACCTTTACTTCCTTAAACGCATCGTAATTAAGCTCTTGTATCGCTCTTTTTGCATGAAACAATACTTTATACCTCTCCTCGTTATTTATCAAAGAGTGGTTGCCGGTATGGATTAGCAAGAAGTTATTTACTACATCTTGCAGACTAACATACTGGTAAGAACCCCAATTAGCATCTTGAGGTGTATTGCCGTTGTTTTCGTAATACTGATATTGAGATATGTATGCCATATTGTTTTATTTTATTGAATAGAAAATGTTTGTTGTTGAGCCTGTTCTTGAGACATACCAAACTGAGTCACCTCAATCTCTCTGATTGAAACTCCACAATATTTTAGTATTTTCATTACTAATTTGTATTCATCTTCATTTGGTAACTCAAAGTCTTGATAATCAGGTTGTGATTGGTCAAACGAAGGCTCGCCATTTGTTAAAGTAACATAAGTCCATTTTGGAGTTTTAGGGAATCTAAAGTAAACCGCTTGTACTTGACCTAACGTATCTATCGTTGATGGGTAGATTTTAATATTCTGCCCCTCTAAAGTGTAAGAAGGATAAAGAACAGATGGCTGAGTAAGGTTTGATGAATTTAATAGCGTTATCTTTCCAACGCTAACTTTGTCCGCTTCTTTTGACTCGTCTGAATATATGCTGTAGTCATTTGCTGTCGCAAGGAATATGTCAGAACTCAATACCAAAACAGTCTCTGATGTAACACTAAGAACAGTCGCTACTTTATTGGTGTCAATATTTGATACGATGTATCCCGGTAAAACTCCATCTGTAACAAACGTGGCTGTAGAGTCGGTTAATGTACCAACAGCAACAGCAGTGCTACTTCCTGATGCTATAAAATTAGGGTAACATAGTATTTTTAAAATATAATACGAGTAGTTCCCGACAGTTGTTAGCGTAGGAACCGAGAATATATTTCCGGAAATATTGATTAAGTAGTTTTCTGTTAAAAAAGACTCTAATGTTTCTGCAAGAGGACTTTCTATATCAGCATAATCAGTGCCGGAAACACGAGAATTTTCTGCGCTTATAGCTTTGTTGTAGTTGCTATAATACTCTTCATACAACTCCATTTGCGCGTTGGCGGCATACAAATTGAAGTCTGATGGAGAAATGTATCCATAATTGTTTTTGTTCAATACGGATAGTACTGCATTTCTAACTTCGTTTATCATTTTAAATCTTTTTACAAATATAATAAAAAAAAGCACAGAAGTAAATCTGTGCTAATTTTCGATCAGGGGCCCCTATAATCCCATAACCTATTTTTCTAGTGCTCTAAATAGGCCTCTAGCATTTTCAATGCATCTAAGCCATCATCGCTTGATAAAAAGTGCCCGGCCATTTCATAAGGATCTTCTCCAAAAGGAACAGATAGCATTTTCTTTTTATTACTCGCGGTATTAAACCACACTTCTCTATCGTTGTTGCGTAATGCCAATAGCTTCTCCTCAAAGAATCTTATAACTCTAGCTTGAAACTGTAACTCAGGATCATTCAAAGTTGCAAGGAAATTTCTTGGATCGGTCTTGGCAAAAATCAAGATGTCTCTTTTTAATTCTGCAGTAGAAATAGTGGAAGGATCCTTACCGAACATAACTCTTGTAAGAGTCTCAAGTTGTTCAAGTGTAAGTTTTCTAGCCTCTACCAAAGCATCGATTTCTATATCCATATCAGCTACTTCTTCATGAGCTTCTCTCTCTTCGTCAATCTCTGCAAAGATTACACCATTCAAAGGGTGATAATGAAGGAACTCTTGTAGTACCGGATTTGTTCTTGGAACACTAAGAAAGCCATCCTCGAAAACGATTGGCTCCATAATTGCATTTCCATCTTGCTCATCCTCGAAAGGAGACTTCTGATTTATTGCATATCTTAATGGTCTATTTTGATTTTTCTTTTCATCAAACCACATAAGTGGGAATCTCGAATGATTTCTTGATGCTAATGTGTAAGATAACGGATTTCCGTTCTTTAGTTTGTAGACCTTGTCTACTGAAATTGTTGACGCCATTTTGTTATAATTTAATTTAATTTGAGTTTCAATATAAAAAAGAGAGTGCCACTAAAGACACTCTCTTCTTAAATAATATACTATCCGAAACGGAATAATACGAAGTTGTTTGCACCTAAAGTACATACACATCTTTCAGACAAGAAGTTTACCTCCATTGCATCCAAGTCGCTAGTAGCAGCACCACCGGCAGAACCTGTAATCCAAGTTTTGTAACGTCTGTCTTCAGCCTCAGAAGCACGGTAACGAACGTGTAAGAATGGTCTCTTAGCGTTTTTACCCATGATTTGATCGTAAACTGAAGTAGAACCTGCAGGAACCAATAAACCAGTGATTGTACCGGTAGCAGTAGCAGCAGTACCATTTAAACCTCCACGCATTGTTGGATCGTTCAAATATTTCCAATCTGATTTGTAGAAATCGTAACCTCTACGGAATCCTGTGAACCCTAAGTTCAAGGCCATGTCTACATCATTGTCGAATAAACCGAATGAGGCACTTTGTGAAGCACCACTACCTGTGTAACCATTCAATGTGGCCAACATATTGTCGATGTCAAAAGACAAACCACGATTTACGAATAAAGCATTTTCTTCGATAGCACCTTGCTTATCTAAACGAGATACGATTGTATCCCAATCAGTTAAAGATGTTGGTGTACCACCTCCCCAAACGTTTCCTCTTCCGTTTACAACGTAGAATACACCTTCAGAACCAATAAATCCTGCAGTAGCAGCACCTGAACCAGATGCAGCCGGAACCGCTTCAATCATTGCAGTCTCGATGTAGTCTTCAAAACGTAAACGAGTTTCGTGCTCTGATTTCAAATACCACAAGTAACCTGTAGCACCATTTTCAGTTGTCACTTCAACCCATCCGATTTGAGCCATATCAGATCCGTTCACCGCATATTTATCTTTCAAGATAATAGGGTTGTTGCTGTAGATGTCATCTTCAGCCTCTAAAGAACCAATCATTCCAGGTGTTCCTTTTTTGAACTCAGAACCGTAAATAAATACAGTACATCCAGTTGATACAGCAAATGCTTGACCGGCTGCTTCGTAGTAAGCTACAGTAAATGTAGTTGCAGTAGGAACAGCAGTAACGATACCTTTGTTGAAAACACCTGAAGTGTTGTTCTGAATCATAACTGTTTGTCCAACTCTGATTGCGATGTAAGTAACACCTGCGTCAGCTACCGTAAATGTTGCAGTGTTTGAACCTGCAGCAGCGGCTGATGTACAGCTAGTGTACTTAATGTGAAGACGACCTTGCTCAGCCCATTTGATTTGGTCAGAGTTAGAAGGCATCTCAGCACCTACCATTCTCAAGAATGATGCGATGGTTCTATTACCATAACGCTCAAATTCTTTCTCGTAAGTATCTGGAAGATACTGGTTCAAGAAGTTGAAGTTGGTAATATAGTTTGTCTGTAACGCTACTTGCTCCGCTGCCGGTTGTAATGCAAAAGTAGGCGTATTTAATAAAGCACTTGCCATTTTCTTTTAATTTTAAGTTTTACATTTTTTTAATACTGCGGATTTTTAAGCTTCTACCCGAATCAGGATTTACCGCTTTTACCTGTATTCCATCCGTTGATTTAGCTATTTCAGGAGCTTTTCTCTCAGACATATTAATGTTTTTAATACTCTTCATAGTTCCCTCGGTAGCATCCGATTTACCTTGCTCATAAAAGAACTTGGCAAATTTCTCAGGATTCATAGCAACTGCTAATGATTTGTGATAGCCTTGCGCATCCTTAACCAATCCTTGCTCATCCAAGAACTTATTGATAAAGTTCGCTGGAGTTGATTGGATTTTCTTAAGCTCATTCGCATCGCCCGGATTGAAAGTGATTTTTCTGTCATTAACATCGAACTCAAAACCTTTGAACTCTCCGTTAAATACTTCGTCAGTTTTTTGTGCGAACCAACTTCTCTTTCTCTCGTTTTCTTCCTCAATCGTCTTAGCCTGCTTAGTATATTGCTTGTAGCTTTCGTAGATTTCTTTTTCATCATCAGAAATAAGTGGCGTACTTGACTCAAGTGGCACTTTGTATTTTTCTTTTTGAGTATTAAAAAATCGCTTGGCTTCAGCAATAGCTTTTTTTGTTTCTATCTTAACTCTTTTGATTGTAGACTCATCGTCCAAATCCTCGTCGTATTTGTATGATTCCATTAAGGTCTCAATATCCTCCGAGTCCAAATCAGACTGAGTAGCTGATAGATAATTTTTAAGTAAACTTTCCGGATCCATAGAATCATAGTCTTTTTTAAGACTTAAGAAATCTTCGAACCCTCTTCCAGTTTCCTTTTTGTATTTCATATAAGCAGCAACGTCTTCCGGCAAAGGCTCGCTTTGCTCTCTTTCCGCCATTAACTCATCAAATGAGTTTATCTGCTTATTGTATCTTTTACCAATATATGAAAGAACTTTCTCTTCCGTTAAATCTTCTGGCTCTGCTTGTGGCTCCTCTTGAACAGGAACTTCTGCAGCAACCTCTGCTTGTGGTTCAAATTGTTGCTCATGCTTTTCAAGTAATTCTTGTTCAACTTGTGCAACTCCTTTTTCTTCTACACCATCTAATAATCTAACTTTTAATTCCATTTGATTTGATTTAATTTTTTACAAATTTATATAATTTTTCTGATATTTTTTAACGTGGCTCAAATTCAGCTAAATCAAAGCCATCTAAGCTATCTTCGTTTGACTCAAAACTCAGAGGAGGTAAATTGTTTTTGCGTTGATCTATGAGCTTTGACTGCTCTGTATTCTGCTGACTTATCCTCTTTGACTTAGCATCCTCACGCTCTTTCTCTCTTTTGCTTAAAGTCTCAATCTCAAAGCCTTGTATTTGTTGATTATATTGGAACTCTTCAGCCATAAGGTGAGATTTTAATTCCGCTTGAACCTGCATAGTCTTAATGTTATACTCAGTCTCCACTTGTTTTAATTTTATCTTCATGTCTACTTCCATCTGCATTTTCTGCATAGCCATCTCACCGGCTAACTGCTGAGATTGAAGTTGTTGTTGAGACATCATCGCTTGCTTTTGCATCTCCATTTTTTCTTGACGCTCTTGTTTTTTAACCCTTTTAACTTTCAATAATTGATTAGCTAATTTAAGGTTTTTAAGCTCTCTGATATCAATAGCATCCTCAAGATTAATATCTCCTTTGGATAATGCAACTTGAATGTTTTGCTCTAATTGAGCTCTTTCTTCTTCATCCGGAGCCACTTCTATGAATACACCAAAGTCATAAATGTACAAATCAGATATGTCATTTAAAATAGAGACATTGTACCTTCCAATTTTATTAATGAAGTCATCTTTGAAATCAGCATACTCTAGTATGTCTCCAATCCTATAAGTCAGTGCTTCAGCTAATGACTTGTAAATAAACAAGCTACCATCTAAAATATGTCTAGTGGCGGTGTTTGAATTCAAAGAAGCCAACTTCTGTAGACCAACCAAAGAATTAGGATCAGGATTAGAAGCATCTCGCGCTTCATTAAGGCCTGTCACCGTTCTAATCATATCCATGTAGTGATTGTAATTACCAATCAACATCTGCGTTTTGCTAAGACCTGAGTTAGAGGTAAGCTGAGTAATTGGCACTCTCGCATTATTGAAGTCACCTTCTTGCGTAAAGCTTCTACCAATAACACTACCGGTTTGGAAATACAACCTAAGCGCATCCTCTGGATTATAAGCAGCACCGGTTCCTAAGTCAACTTCATTCAATCCATCTGCATCAATAAATACACCATCCGGAACAACTCTATTAATTACTTGTTGAAGCTTTAAGTGAGTTATCTGAATCAAGTCAGCAAAAGGTATCATTCTACGAACAGTAGACTCGATAGCCCCTTTGTACATACGCGGAGCGCAAGCAATATAGTTTGGCAATGCATGTTGAGATGATGACTTTGGTCTAACCATATTCTCAGAGAGTTTCCACTGCAAAAGAATATTAGTTCCCATTACCATAATCCCTTCATACCATACATCAATGGTTTTCTCAATCTTCTCGAAATTACCTTCTTCCATCATCTCTACTGGTGGATTAAAGGTATCGTCTTTCTCTATTACTCTAGAGCCTCCTGTTTCAAGCATTTTCTTCTTATAGACAACTTTTTTAGTAGTCTTGTAGTTGAAATACATTAACGTACAAGTGTCTCTTGAGAATACACTGTTCTCATAAAATTGAGCAACATTATAATAGTCATACCAACTCTGACTGTATTGAGTGATTTCTTGTAAATCTTCTTTAGTCAGCTTTTGGTCAATCTTCATTAACTCTGATATTGGAAGAGTTTTAATCTCTCCCCAATAGAAACAATCTCTAAAGTAAGGATCCTCAGTATAGCTGTAAACTAAATTAGCAGGATCAACATACGATATTTTAACGCCTGAGCCTAAAAGGAATTCGTGCTTTGCTACAGAAATACCTACTACAGTAGAATCATAGTTCAGTCTTTTTCTTATTTCGTCATAATGATTTTCATCAAATATGGTATTAATTGCCTCTTCCTCTGCAATCTCTATAGCAGGTTTGTAGTGCAATTGCATATATAAAGAAAGTTCCTCGTCATTGGCCGGCATATTCTCAGGGTCCATAACAAATGGATTTACACCACCAAGCTCCTGAATAAGAAGTAAAGACTCCTTGGCCGCCATCTGAGACTCAATAAGTTCTTGATACTTATTTCTTTTCGCTTGGGACATAGCGTCTTGAGCATAAACTTTAACCTTGAAAAGTCTATTGGACATTCCATTAACAATGATGTCCACAAATTTAGGAATCACAGGAACCGGTGTCCAATCCAAATTTAAGTAAGACAAGTCTCCATCAACGGATAATTCGTTTTTATATTTAGCAACAGATTGCTCACCTCTAGCATAAAGCCTCAATCTATGGAACTCTTTCCATTGTGCATAATATCGACAAGAGCTGCCATCTTTTCTAAACCACTCATACTGAATTGCTTGACCTACTTGAAGTCCGAATTCTTTAGAAGCTTTTTCTGCATCAGTGGCCAATTGACTTGGGAATACTGAAGAGGTTATGTCTATTGCTATATTTTTCATCTAATTAATTGACTTGTTGTTCCTTCGTTTGAATACCTTGCGAAGTTAACAATAATTTTTGAATCTTTTTTTTCCGGTAAATACAAATGCTTTTGATTAGCCATTATTGCCAATCCAGAACTAATAGAGGCATCAAATTTAGTTCTGTCATTAATATCAAATTTAGCCCAATCCTCTAGAGTTCTAGTGAAAGGCATATTCCCCATTTCATCCGGATCCCTATATGCCCCTATGGAATCAATCCCTACATATCTCTCTATGTAAGACTCAATGGCCGAAGCATGAGATTGTTTTACATCCTCAGAACTGTTTGGAATTCCTCCCAACTCTCTCTCTGTTTTTGTCAACTTATTGTACTGCTTATCAGGTCTATTCATACAGTAACCCCTATACCCTCTGTTTTTAAAATGGTAGAGTAGTCTAGGCTTATTGTTTTCAATTAAGATTGGCATTCCATAAAATACACAAGCCATTAGCACCTCTTCGAAAAATATCTCAGCGGTCTGCGGCCTTGCTATGTATTGCAAGAAAAACTCATTGCTTGGAGCCTCATCCATATTGAACTTAGTAAGTCCATGCAGAGAACCATTAGAGCCTCTTCCTCCAACTACGGCAGAAATATCATAAGAGTCACAACCGAAAGAACCAAGGTGTTCGTTACCCGGATACTTTATGCCTCCTCTTAAATGGATATTATTTTGTAAATGTCTTGGCGGAGTCCAGCTTACAGAGAACCTACCCCTTTGATCGGGAGTAAATACAACAGTAGTATCTTTCATCCCATCTTTCCAATGAAATGAACCTCTAGTTATGTAGTGCTCTTTTACAAGAGAATCATTGTAATCAATTTGCTGATATATTTTTGTAAGGTTGAATATCGATGACTTACTTTCATCTCTAAACGCGTGCGATGTAGTTCTTGGAAACTGTCTGTAAAATTCATTTAGCGCATCTGCATCTTTTTTCAAAGAGTCAACCTCAGCCTCCCAATACTCAATGGCGCCATTCTTTATCATAGAGCCATCAATACCTCTGATTGGAGTCTCCGGCTTATAGAAAACAGGCATTCCATAAATATCAATGAATCCCTCCATGTTCCATTCCATTGGAATAAACAAAGAGTATAACCCTGATTTGGTTTGACCATTTGCATTTCTATTTGCTACCGAAGAATCTTCAAACATATCTTTGTAGTTCTGACCTCCTTTTGATAAAGCATTTGAGGTAGAACCCATCATGCACTTACCGATAATCCTACTACCCAATCTCAAACAAGTCTTTGTAACTCGCCAGTTTTCCTTGATGTTATTTGGCTTAGTCCACTTTCCACTTTCATCGTGAGCTAAGAATAATAGTTTCTCCCCATCGTAAGAGTTGTCATCCGTATTCTTCCAGTCAATAGAGGTGTCTAATCCTTCTATGTTTTCAGACTCAACATCATACATGTTTTTCTTCGTAATCTTAGATGCGGGAACCCTAAACGCCAATTCAGTTTTAGGTTTGTCCATACCATCCATGATTGGCTTGAAGAAGAAAGGAAGTCTACTATTTATAGGAACTACTTTGTCTGTAAACATTTTCTTTGCATCAGGCCCGGTCTTGGATAGAATACCAACCCTGGAGTCTCTCGCCAATGTTCCTATATTCACAGCTTCAGAGGAAGCCATAAAGGAGAATCCGGAACGTCTAATCTTTAAGTAAATCATTCCAAAACTTCTCTCATCCGCGCGGCACGCTTCCCAAAAAATCCAATAAACTCTGTTTGCTTCACGAAAGTCTGGATATCCAACATCAATACTAGACCACTGCAAGTACATCCAATGCGCACCGGTTATGTATGTCTTTTGGCCATTATTCATAAACCAAAAACCATCTTCTCTATAATCAAACTGACTTTCAATATAATCAACCCATTTATTTTTAAACTCAGCAGGCATTTCATTCCATTGGAAAATCGATTGGATTTTTTCTAAGCTTTTAGGAATACTTTCTCTTTCCCAATATTGCTCAGCTTTAGATTCGCTTCTTTGAAAACATTTTTTAGGAGCCGGAGGAAGAGCTACGTATAGCCCTGAGATATTCATAATCTCTCCTATCTGACCATTTTTCGAGATAACAACTAAGTCGTACTTTTCATTATAGCCATAAATCCATGACTTGTTACTATTCTTTCTTGAAAGAACAGCACCAGGCACATAGTCGCTTACTATGGAATAAAGCTTATTTTGACGATCTTCTTTCTGCAAATCCTTGTTTTGTATCAGTTCTACTTCCTCCCTTATCTATAAGTTCGATGTTTTCTTTTTCTAATTCTATTCTGTTTAGAATCTCAAACGCATCAAATATAGCAAGTTTTTTTGTTGCAGCAGCATTTTTAAGTTTGTCCGAGGATAAGTCATCGGCTTCACTATCAGAGTGTAGAATTGGATCCTCTGCTACTTTTATAAGTTCTAAGACAGCCTTGTGTCCGGCTGCTATTATCTTTAACTTTGTTTCCTTGTTGTTCATAGCTTGATTGTTATTTGATGGTCAAACATTCTATAAAGCTTTTCATCGTCTACAATAAATTCATACTCACTATCGGGAGCAAAACATACTATGTCACCAGGGCCAATCCCTTTGCCGATTAAGTAATCATTAGGATAAACCATCTCTCCCATCAATGGCTCTTCGCTAAATGGTTTCTCTATATAAGACTCCACTACCGGAATAGGCTTCACAAAACAATACCTATCGTAAGAGAACCACTTCCCATCCCTTTTGTACATAAAAAACTGATCAGGCTCTATAAAGAATAAATCATCTTTAAAAAAACTTTTGCCGCTTTTTTGACGACCTTTCATGTCGTTATAAAACTTGAATACATTATGGTGAACAAGAAGAATGTCTCCTTGTAAAACCGGGCCACTATACCCTAATGGTATTTCTATTACCTCAGCATATCTGTTTGAGAACTTATGGTCTTCTTCAGATGTGCTAACTATAAGTTCGGTATCAGCTATTGTTTTTGTATTCTGATATCTTTTACCGGTAACAGGCTTTGCTATAAAATAAAATGGAGATTTCATTAAAAGTCTATATTATATTCGATTGAAATTGGAACCGTAAAGTTAAACTCTTTCCATAAAACTACCTCTTCTTTTCTATTAATAATGTATATTTCGATAGATTTAGCCTCTTTATTCTCTTTT
>Ga0315909_10002689_pt1 | contig 22426 bp, 13 predicted proteins | sample LakEriMetagenome_11_FD_203527 | JGI IMG/M metagenome (GOLD analysis project Ga0315909, IMG submission 203527) | Freshwater fungal communities from buoy surface, Lake Erie, Ohio, United States - Buoy 2 MA125 | ecosystem: Environmental > Aquatic > Freshwater > Lake | place: USA: Lake Erie, Ohio...
ACAATAGCATTTAGTCCAGCACCAGATTGCATAGCCTTCTTTATCCTATGCCTTCCGTCTACTATTTCAAAGTAATCGGAAAGACTTGTATATGGATCTTCTGCTGCATCTTGCAGACTTTCTGTAATGGAAAGTTCCGGAACCCCTCTCTTCCTTATTAATATAATTGGTTTATTGATATCCGACTTGTCTATATCTTCTTCAGGCAATACGGTAAACTCTGTCTTACTAATTTCAGATACCTCTTCTGGAGTTAGTGTCATATCTTTCCCAAGTCCAGCGTTAATCTGTTTCTTTAGAGAAGATATCTCTACGCCTTTATTCTGCTCTACTCCTTCATCTAAGTTTCTTGCTATTTTTTCTTCAGCTTTTTGGGTAGGGACTTCAGCGACTTGGTCTCCTTCGCCCACTTTTTGCAGTTCCACTTGGGGCTGCTCTTGGCGTAACACGCCTTCATCTGTTGTTTGCTTTTGAATGGCATATGTTGTAGGTATTTTTTCTAGTTCTGAATTTATTTCTGCGATCCTATCCTTCTGGCTTTTTACTAAGAACTCATCCTTCCCAGATATTTGCTGCTGCAATTCATTCCTTTCTTTAAGCAATGACATTGCCTGCTTTTTACCAGCCACATCTATGTCCTTTGGTATAGACTGAGCTATGCCGGCAGCCATATCGTAGTTATTCAAAGTCTCCTTGGCTTTCTCAACCGTCATTGATCCGGTAAGAACTTTATTCTTTAGAGAATTTGATATAGCGTTTCTTATGTTTGGATTTGGAGAATAGTCGTCAAACACTCTCATCGTTTCGTCTTCCAATGTTGAGAAGTCTCCAGAAGAATATGCTTCGCTAATCTTCTCAGGCATTGCTGATACCACATTAGCAATATCATCGTCGGTATCTTTAGCTTCTCCAGTCTCAATTAACTGCGTAGCTTGCTCTTGTAGTTTTGTTGACGTAGCTTTTAATGAAGCTATCTCTTGCTCTGATTGTGCCCTAGCATTCAGATCTGTCTTACTCAGCTGGGCTTCTTTTTCAGCTATGGTATTATCTATAGCATTCTTTTGGCTCAGTTTATTTATAGCCTCTACCTTATTCTTGGCATCAGCTGGAACATCCTTAACTATCTGAGAGTATTCGTCTACCAATGTAATTAATGAAGCTACATCTCCCTCGTTTGCTCCAGCCTTTTTTGCCTGAGCTACCACATCCTCTTTTATCTTAGCAACATCTTCATCCGTCTTTGCCTCAGAAACTTTCTCCGCTATGTAGTTTCTTGTTTTCTGGAATGGAGCAGCTATGCCTCCCATTAGACCACCAGCTGCAGCTCCCATCTTTGCAGCTTGCATCACCCTGCCAAACTTATCTCCCCAGTCAGAGTAATCAAACACCTGCTTATTGCTGGCTGCATTTACAATCTCCTCTGAAGCAATTGTAAATGCTTCCTGAGTTCCTTCTGTAACGCCCTCTACTATTGTGGCTTCCAAAACCTTCTCTCCTCCCTTCACTAACCTGTCCCTCAATTTTCTAGTAGATGCATCAAGAGCAGCTTCGAACACCTCGCTTGTAATTGGCCTGTCGCTTGACCTTACTAATTCCCTCATGGTCTTAATCGCAACGCCTTGAGCAACCTTTGCAGATTGCTTTCCGAATATCTTATCAAGAGAGTATTTCTCCAAAGCTCCTATACCAAGTCCTATAGTACTAGCAAATATCGTCTTCTCTGTTTCGCCTAAGTTCCTGCCCTCTTCTGTATTATTAATTGATTCAATCGCTCCATCGTAAGCTTGCATAAACATGCCGGCTCCGTATGGGCTAATCATAGACGGTGCAGACTGGGCTACACTTGCAACAACCGATGTGATAAACTCATTATTGTAGCCAGCTTCCTTGCCCTTACCTACCTCTGTTATGCCCAAGAATTCTGGACTAGATACAACCGTCTTAAGACCCTCCCTTATTTCTGGGGATGCCTGCTCTCTGTATATCTTTAAAGCTTCTTCTCTTTTCTGTGGATCATCCTCTACTATGGATAGAACTCCTTGCATAACAACGTCGGAAACTCCAGCAGTCATTGATCCTATCCCCTTTAAAAATTCATTTGCAAAGAACTTAAGCCTATTGCCGGGTTGCTCTTTGGAAACCCTGACCTCCTCTTGTACTACAGGCTCCTCAGATATTATCTTACCCTCCTCAGTCTTCTCGTAATCGGGGATATACTTTGTAGGCTTTACTACTTCTCTTTTCTTTACCTCTTCAGCCGCCGCTTTCTTTTGAGACGGGGTTACGGCAGGTGCCATTGGCACCGGCGTTTCTTGCGGAGTTATGCTTTCGACAATAGCCTCTTGACTGAATACAGACTTAGGCTTTGGAGATGCCGATGAACCATCTGCCAAGTTGGATGCCCCACTTGGCTGCTGGCTTGCGCTTGGCTGGGCTTTTTTTTTAATAGGCGGCTCTCCCTGTGTTAGGGATTTCTTATACTCGTCTATATCAATCTGCTCACCATCGCTTACATATAAATCGTAGCTTGTAGATAAGGCTAGTTCATTTGAGTTGACTAGCTCTATAAATTGTTCCTTTGTTCCACTATATCCACCTTTTGAAAACAGGTCATAAGATTTATCTAATACTTTTACACTCATTTTATTATGGATTAAATGTGCTTGGAGATAATTTTATAGATCCTTTCTTTGCAAGTTTTTGCAATTCTGTTTCATCTAGAGACTCTATAATAAAATTATATATAGCATCTGTGTCTGAAGTAGAGAATTCTTGCTCCCCTTTGGGACCCTTTATTGCTATGTAATCTCCATATGTATATGGAACCCTAACTTTAAAACCAAAGCCAGTTAAGTTAGATAAAGATGATAGCGCCTCATCTTCGTTTTTTGGAATCGAAGGTATCATTTCCTTAACCTTAGCGCCCCATGCATCAACAAGAGTTCCTTGAGCTTCGCCAGATGAAGCAATAGATCTTACGCTTTTACCAGTAGCGCTAGAATATGGGGCTTTTTTATCATACTGCGCAGAGCGTAATGCTTCGTTTACATCCTCTATCCCAGTAAGTTCAGTAGCACTCCTTATGAAACCTTCTATAGATTTTCCTTTTATCTGAATGGGAGATACTGTTCCGTCTTTATATGTTATAGAAAGATTCCCATCGGAAGTTTTTTCTATATTGATTGCATTAGGAATTAGTCCCTTAAAATAATCTAATCCCTCTTGCAATTCGGTGGTATTACCATACCATATTTTTGCTATTTCGTTTACGGCTGATCTATCCTTCTTAGACTTCGCTGCCCTTTCATAATCTCCCTCTGTTGGAGTCCTTCCAGTTACCTGTCTCTCTGCCATAGGAGTTTCTTCGTATGGAAGCTGATACCTGATAGATGCCTTAAGCACATTGCGAGCATCTTCCTTCTGCTCTTCTGTAAGCATTGGATCATACTTGCTTGTCCCGGGATTAAACTTCATGTATATCTTATCGCCAGTTTTTATACCCGGGTCTTTCTCGTCAGTTGTAAAATCATAAACATTGCCAGTCCTCTTATTCACCTGTCTTCCATCTACAAGAACACTCATTGAAACCTCGTCAGTGTATAACGCTGCATTCACTGCGTCGTTCTCAAGCTGAAGGTAAAGCTTAGTTGTAGGATCTAATTTAGATGGATCCTTTTCATCAAATCCCGGCCTTTGAAGTATATTTGATATTGTCTTAATGCCACCCTTATTGACTACCCTTATATCCTTGGCGGCAGCGTCTGCTATTTTTTTACTTGATCCTAGTATATCAAATCTATCGTACTTAGTTTCCAGCATTCTATTTAATGCAGCTGGAGACATTATATTATTGGGGTCAGTATCTATCTTACCGTCTTTCAATGGGGCGATATATACATTAGAATCAGTAGGATTAATGTATGCTTCCGACTCAGAGAATCTTCCAAGCTTTTCAACTGTTGCCCAAGCCCATCTTTCAGCCTCTGAAGCTACACCTTTCCTTATTTTCTCTTCTACCTCTGCTCCATACTTTTTAAATCTATCCATCGTCTCATATATCCCCTTGGTCCCATCATTTAAATTCTGCCTGTACTTTATAAATTTATCAGGGTTAAGTCTCCCTGCCTTTAGCTCCCTGTTTAGCATAAGCATCTGATTCTTTGCCTTTGATCCAAAATCTAAAGACCAATCACTCAGGCTTTTGCTAAGGCCGGTTGGGCTTTCGTTAATTAACTTAATTACCTTATCGGTCTCGGCATCTATTTCTTTACGCTTCTTCTCTCTGTCCTCCTCCCCTTTATAAAGCATGTCAGCGAAGTCCGTTCCGATCTTCGCCCAGTTTACTTCTTTATTTATATTAGGAGCAACGTATCCATAATAACTCATCTATATATATTTTATGGTCTGGTTATGGAAAATGGATTCAAATTAACATCACGAGGTTGCATGCTAGTAGCAAGGTTAGGACTCCTCTGATTAGAAAAAATCTTAGACGAAAAGTCTCCAGTTACTCTATTTTCTCCTAGCGTATCTTCTCCTTGATTTTCATACAGATTTATAAAGCTCTGCGCCTTCTCGCCCATACTTTGAAGGCCTGCAAACCCCTGCGTCATTGCTTGGTTTGCTGCATTAGTGGCATATGCTGCAGCTTGCTGAGCTCCCTTAGCCTCCTCAAGATCTATGTTAGCTCTTTCTCCTGCAAGCCTAGCGTCCTCTGCTGCTATTATTTTATCGAGGTTAGCCATCTCTTGTCCCATAGCAGTCCTTACTCCAGCCTGTCCTTCTTGCTGAGCCATCTGTACTCTACCAGCTGTGGCAGCTCCACCTCTAGTTTCTCCCTCTCTACCCGCCTCAATAGCTTGAGCGCCTGCAGACAGCAGGGCTTCTCTTTGCAATTCGTAAGGCTCCTTCTGGATGCTAAGCCCCTTTAAATAGTTTATCTCTAATTCCTTCTTGGCTTCCAACATAGCTTTGGCTGCTTCGTCCCTAGCCTTCGCTGCAGCTTTTCTCTGCTTGCCTCCTTGTATGAAGGATCCAGTCGTTCCTGCCGCAGATAGCGCAAGGCCTCCTATGGCTACCGCTGTTGCTACTCCCATATTTTTATCATTTCGTTTGCATAAGAATCACCCTTTATATAACCAAGCTCCTCATACAATTCCATGAGGCTAGGATTTTTTATTAGGGCGTATGTATATTTATATCCCTCATTACTTGCCGTTCCACCAAGAGATTGTATAAGTAATGAAAGAGCTTCTTTTCTTGTATCTCTATCCTTGTAGTCAAAGTTAGATATTATCCAATCAACCCATGCCACTTGAGAATTAGTTACATACAAAAATCCAGCACACACTGGAACATCATTGTCGTAAACTATATATCCGCCTGCTCCATTTCCGGGTAGAAAATCCTTAGCTGGAGGCGTCCACCTCCAGCGTTTCCACCAACCTACTAGAATGTCATCATAGTCGCTGGTAATGAGCGGTCTAATGTCAAGGGCCATGTCATACAAAGATACTAAAATCAGGGATAAGATTTCATTACCTCAGACTCAACTGAGAATAATTCAACCTTGGATGTATCAGTGTTGGTAGCCACGAATCTAAGGTAGTGACCAAGCAGTCCATGGGATTCGGCAGTAGCCGACTTAATGTACATTATGAATACCCCTGCATTAGGAACTGGGGTGGCTCCGGGGGTAGTATTGTCTATAGTAATATAGTTGTCCCCTGCCGGCAGATTGACCGTGATATCTATTATCTCTCCAGCTAACACTGGAACAGAGAAAGATGGGCCAGCTGCATAGTACAGATAGTCGCCTATACTTACTACGTTACCTATTGATACTAAAGGAGTTATGGAGAACTCTATGGCTTGAGTAGTTGGACTCAATGAGTTAACAGCGCTCGGCTTTCCTATGCCACCAGTAGATCTCTGGGCGTATTGCAATATGGGAGGAGGGGTTTGAGTATTGCTTCTTATGAATGCGTAATACGACTGCTCCTTCTTGTCAAACCAAGCCGCATCGATCTCCCCATAATTCTGGGCAAGGTCTGTGTCCATTGGAGACATTGTCCATGGGGAATCTCCCTCCAGATTGATTGTCTTAAATAGCTTATTCTCTAGGGGGCTGTCGTTGATAACGCTTGTTAGCTGAGACGAGTACTGAACACCATAGAAGTTATTTCTGGTCTCATTGGTATTGTGCCTGTACAGATTCGCTCCCTTGAAGCTGTAGAAATAGTTATTCATACCTATCATCTTCTCTGGATAGAATGAATAGAAGGAGGGCCATCCTTCTGCTCCGGGGCTATATGTAAGCGTATACAAACTCATATTATGGGCAAGTTACTGTATTTATTACTACTCCATTTGAATCAACTTCGATAGCGGTAGTTACTCCTCCAGACTTATGTACATACCATCCTGCTGGATATATGAACGGAGTCTGAGATACTGAATCCATGAACAACATATCGTATAATCCTATCGTTCCAGCTATACCATTTATCCTACCTACATATATAGTGGAATACTCATCTCCATCATACCCGCATGCGGTTGCAGAGTCTGGGAATGGAGTAGTATGTATTGGCTCAGATGGCAAAAGATCTGGGCAATAAGCAGTTACATTGATAGTATTGGGGCTGCATCCAGAATATGCATAAAGGTACAATGTAAGATCCGTTTCGCTTACTGAGTTCTTAGGTATAAAGGTTGTGTATTTTTCAAGCACTGGAGCCGCTACGGTTATAACATCTGTTGGTAGAACTACAGCAGAAGAAGTATTTCCGGTTGGAACATACGACCCAAGGTTATTTAAAATATAGTCTGTTAATATAAAAGGAGTTGGTATAGGCAGTGCCGTACAAGATCCATCTGACACCCATGTAGTTCTTGGGTAAGGAGCCTGAACATGCCCAACGGTAGCTCCAATTGCATAGTTAAAAGTATTCAATCCATATTCAACCCTAAATCCAAAAATAGATGTCAATAAAATTTCCATATCTATTCTTACGGCACCTATTCCGCCACCCGCACTAATTGGCATTTGGAATAATTCATTTGATCCAGAGAACGGAGGATTCGTTATAGGTACTGCTGAGCAAGGGTATGCGCAAGATGGGCACTGAACAACTGGCTGAAGTACTCCAAGCAGTTGCTCTCTAACTACCCCTCCAAATGAATACCATCCATCAGGAGCAAGGGTTGTCAGCAATACATCAGTGTATACCGCAGTAGAAGAAGGTAGGTCGACCCCATTTAAGTAATATAAATTCGTAGTTCCCATCTTAGCAATTTGTTATATAATATGTTGTTGGTACTACTCCTGCTATGATTCCATTAACTACAGATACCACAAAACAATCCTCTATGTCATCTGGGAATATGGCAGTAAAAGGAGCATATATAAATATCCCTGTAACATTTGAAGGAGTTCCTGATGTATCTGAATAAATCTGAGTACCTGCAGAAACGAAGTCTCCTAGCTGGAAGTAGTATGTATTGAAATTAAATGTAGTGCCGGGCAGAGGATTTAAGTTTTCACATATAGCCGCTTGTAAATTTGCGGTAGAATATGAAATAGTCTCCTGATACGGGTTTGTATACCCAGTATAAAACGGTCCTAGGAAATCATAAGTGGTAGGTGTAGGATCATATGAGCTGCACCCGCATTGTATCCTAGTTACTGTTACATCTCCAGTTGCCGACAAAGTCCCCTCTTGAGCACATAGAATTACCGATTCTCCAGATGACAAGAGTCCGCCTAGCTCAAAGCCGGGGCATGTATTATAAAAATAAGACCCTCCTGTTCCACCCACTACTGCAACTACTTCATATGTTGGACACTCTTCTCCACAATCGCAGTCGCAACAAGCGTCATCTGCTGACACATTTGAGTAGCATAATTCTTGCTGAGTACCTGATCTGTAATCCCATATCAAATACAGGTATTCATCTGTAGGCGGTGCTGCAGGCATTGTGAAGCTTGCAGAATATAAATTAGGAGCGCCTGATAAATCTATTGGCGTCGCATCGGCTGCGGCAGCAAGTAGAAGCGTTATGTCTCCCGGTGTATTTTGGTATTCTGTTGAGCTCCTGAGAAACTTAAATGTATCTGCAGATGGATTGAATTGGAAATCGTCGAACCCAATCTTATTGGCATTCATTGTAACATTGCTGCCATCGGTTGGTATAAATGAATCTCCCTGATATCCGGATATCATACTGTAATAAGATACTACAGGCTGCAGCGGATTTGACGACATCTGTACAGATGAAGATAGTGTTGGAGATATATAAACCCCATCTATATAGTTGTACTCGTTATGTATGAACTGACCTGCTTTTGCTATGCTACTTACGCAAACCTGAACTACCTTGAGTGAGTTTGCTCCCGGGCAGCTTACCTGAATTGTAACCTCTGAGTACTGCTCAACTTCTATATTGATGAAGCCTTGAGTTACATTAATAAGATCCTTAGGGAATACTATCGTAGCGTTCGTGAATATCGGTCCAGTCCCATACTCTAGACCATTGTATATCGAAGTTACAATTATAGGATTATTGGCAAGCGGATCATTCTGAGTATATAGGATATCTATGGTTACATCTCCGATAGTGTTTCCATAATTAAAACAAAGCTCAGCTGCCAGTGTCATTACCCCGGGATTAGGGGCTTGTATCTGAAGCGTTTGCTGGTTGTTACAATCTACACATATGTCATCTACTGGCAAATCATTGTTGTTAGAAGACAACACATACTCATTCATATATGGATCGTATCCTCCTAGCTTTTGAGTATCTGGGTTTGATATAAACAAATCCCTGAACCAAGTCCTCATTCCATTTTCTGATACCACATTGAGCTGATCATTTGAGTAAGAACTTCCTGTTAGCTTTATTACAGCTCCTCTCTTTTGGTCTGTGAAGTATTTGTCATATCCATAAGACGTGAAGCTTTCTGGATTCTTACTTATACCATACTCCTCAAGTCTGGCTATCTGTGTCCCAAGAACCTCTGGCACAGAGGATATTGTTCCTCCGCCTGTTGAATCAGAAATCAAATTCTTTCCCGCAAGTACATAAGATATCTTATCTTCCTGAAGAACTAATATGTCAGTCTCCCTTCCATAAAGAACCTCGATACTTCCAAATGAATTCTCAAGAGGCTTAAAGTTCAGCAATCCTAAATTGAATTCATTTAGCTTATTGACATTAGACTCGTCATTATATACACCACTATATGTAAGGTCTGCATATCTGTCGACCTCCATGTAGTCTTGGTTGGATGTGATAGTAACTCTATTGCCAATATTGAAATGCTTTCCTGCAGCTGAGTCAAGTATTTTATAACTCTCTGCACCATTACCAAATGAATAGCAATTGAAAAAGTCTGTATCTATTATTGCTGGAGAATTAAGCAGAAAGTTTTGACTCTGAACATTTCCAGAATGCTGCCCACTTGAATCTATAGAGAATGACTGAGATGATTCATAGAACACATCAGGTAGTGAATCAGATGGCTGAGTCTCAAATATAATAAGATCCTCTGCCCTCTGTATCTCTATGTGCATTGTGATCTTAGCTTCCCTATTACTAGTGAATCCGCACGCCCATACTCCACCAGCTACCATTAATGTTTGCTTCTGCGTAACCGGGTCAACATTGAATCTGTATGTAGCTGTGCACTTTGAAACATCTACTGGACATGGGAAGTAGTTCCCCGGAGAACAGCTGGTCGATGTTTGAGTGGGTCCTATTAGTACACTTGGATTATAATAGTTAGTTATTGGGCAACTACCAACCCCATTATTTTGCACTCCATCATTTAGTATGTCCTTCACATTCTCGTCTACAAAGAAATCCTTAAATGATGCGTGAGAGTTGCTTGATATAATTGTTTTATCTAACGTATACTCTCTTCTCTCGCAAGCCCTGTCACCGCTTCCCGGACCTCTTCTATAAAGCCTAATATAAAGTCTTACTCTACTACCAGCTGGTATATCTATTTGGCTATTGTCTGGGTACGATACTGTATATACCATTAAAGGATACGTATCATAGCTTCCTTGAGCAGTAACAGTATATGATCCTAAATCAACATACGCATTCGGATCCTTAACTGTATTAAAGTTATTTGGAAGTATTTTTATATACACTCCTCCCGGAACGAAACCGCCACCGGGAATTGTTATAAAGTCGTTGCTTTGAACTTTCTTCTCAAGAACTGTTGCAAATGCGCACCCGCTAAGAGGGCCAGATGTATCCGCCTTTACTATTAACCTGTCTCCTTCTTGAACCTTCTTTGCATTCTCTCCGTCAACTAAAAACCAAACAGTATTGTCGTCAGGGCTAGGGAAGAATATGTTTGAGTATATTGTCTCATAGTTTTCCCTGTCTGTCTTTATACAGAACTTATATCTGCTCGCCCAATACGGTGCTCTTTGACTTGTTGGTATTGTTACCCTTATACTATTTTTAAAGGATGAAAGTCCGCAATCAATGAACTGTGTATTATTCTTACTTACTAAAGCAGTTGTTGATCTGCCGAATTCATCCATATATATTATACCAACCTCATACCCTCTATTGCTGTGAAGGCTGGTGGTAGTAGATATATTTTGCAGCGTCGCCTCAGCTGATGTTATTTTATAATATTCATAAACATAATCAGTAGGAGCAGATACGTTATCTACAAATGCCATGGCAGGAAACTGAATAAGCATTGCAGTATTCGGAGATGCCGCTGGCGTTACTGATATGGGCTGGTCTGGGGCAGTTATGCCACTCTCATATTTTGAATATGTTCCAAGATTTTGAGGAACAGCGCAGTTAAATGAATCTGTAAAGGTATCTCCATTGTCACAATTCTGTACCGACTGTATATTAGCTGCCGTTCCTATTGCTATCTGAAACCCATTGCTATTAACTAAGCTAGTTACATCTGGGAAATCCTGAGGAAGCGTATAGGAGAATGACGCCGTCATGCTATCAGTCTGCTCTGGCAAACTTCCGTTTGAGAACTGATCGTGAGCTAGCTTGAAGTCTATTGATATAATGGCGCCCTCCTTAAGTTCTGAAACATACCCGGCTAGGTCAACCACCAATGATGATCCGGGTACTGTAACCGGTCCATCAATTGTGTAGTTTGAAGAAAGCGTATAAGATGTTAAGTCGTATACATTGATGTCCTCGGATATTAATTCTGTTGTATATTGAAGATTTACTGCAAGGCCATTGAGATCAACCATGTCATACCCTTCAACGTAATTGCCATACACCAGCCTATTGCCAATTATTGTCTGAGCATTTGCTAATCTAGGTACATTATCGTAAAGCCTGAGTATCTCGTAGTCTGGTAGTATCGTAAATATCTTACTATCTCCAAATGTATATGTGTATACAGTATTATTTCCATAACCCATTGAAGCCTTATCAAGCTTCTCTATCACCCTTATAATATTACTGCTGGCTTCCTTGAATAGAAGATCAATTCCTTTTACAAGTGGGCCTCCAGAGTTAAACTTTATTACGGCGTTGGTAGCCTGATTCTGCATACCTGAATTCAAGAAGCTGTCGGGAGCAAATCCAAATTGATTTGGTATGAATACCGGCTGCGTGAATTGAGATGTAGCAGAGTACTGATTGTCGTCATATCTGTACCTGTAAGCAAAGCATATAAATCTATCCTTCATAAAGCTATCCTCTGACGACGCGGATGGATTTATGAATGGAGTTACTTCAGGAGCTTCTGGGGGGAACTTCTTGATTACCATTAATTCCTCTGCGGTAATCTGATCAACTCCTGCAGATGGTTGCAGGTACGACTTCTTTATATTTATGAACCTTGGTGGGTTATAGTTGTCTGTAAAAAACAACAGATCGTCAACCATGTTCACCGCATTAACCAGATACTTCGGATTAAAGTTCAGCGTGGTTCCAGATCCTCCCGCCTCGTATTCACTTATAACGTGATATGTTAGTGCGCTAGTCTTAGTGTTAAATGACACTATCATGTCTACCTTATTGGTAGTAGCTGATAGAGGGTTATTGGAGTCGTGTACAAACCAGTATAAGGTTTCCCTAGCGCCATCCTCATATGCACCTATGCAAACAGCGTCATTGCTTAACGGCTCGTTAAGAAACTTAAGAACAGTAAGCTGGTCGTTACCCGTCGTGTTCTCTATGACACCTATCTCAGAAAGTTCGGTAGATCCCATGCGAATGTTAAGAGCATCTATGTACTCTCCATTTGGTATAAGTCGCTCATCGACCGACTTATTCATCCTACCGGCTATGAAATTTCTAGAAAGATTTGCCATATTATTTTAACCACTTATCATTTCCACGCAGATTCATAAGTAATCTGCCCGGGTGAATATTACTGATTCTGATTTTTGCATTGCGGAGTAAGGCTGTCTTTTCTTTTCTAGCCCTGTTTACAATATACTCCTGAACGCCTAGCTTACTGTTGAGTATCTCATATGTAATATATGAATATATAAACTTCTCGAACAATTTATTTACGCTGATCTTTGAGTTGTCTCCGCTCTCCATTCCGTCAGATACGTACTCCAGCAGGCAAACCTGATTAGCCATGTCTGAGCTGAAGTTTATTACACCAGTCTTATTGTCTATCCTAAACGTAGGATTCCTATTAGCTGTCTCAGTATTCAAGCCAAACCTCTTTCCAACTTGGTATTCAAAATACCACATCCCATCGTAGAACCAGCCTGACGATCCGTGAAACTGGCTTCCGGGATTTAGGTATATACTCTGCTGCTGACCAGTGATCCTATCGTAATCGAGATTGGAGAACTGCGGTTTCAGTATGTCTCCATTCTGATCGAATAGTATCTTTCCTTGCTGATCCTGTAGGTATGCATTTGATGTGTTGAGCTGGATGTTCTCTGTCAATGGGAATATGTATCCATTCTTATACATAGATACCCTGACCCAATTGACATAATCAGATGGCAATACGAATCTTAATTGATCGTCAACATTTAGCTCAAGAGCCTTTATCTCCTTGAACGCATCGTAGTTTAATTCCTGTATTGCTCTTTTTGCATGGAACAATATCTTGTATCTATCCTCATTGTTTATCAATGAGTTATTCCCTGCATACATCAGCATGTAGTTATTAACTATATCCTGAAGGGACACATACTGATACGATCCCCAGTTTATATCTTCCGGAGAGTTGCCGCTATTGGCGTAGTATGCATATTGAGAAATATATCCCATTGGCTATTATTATTATTTACTAGATGTATTTTCTTGACCCGCTTCTTGAGCAATGCCAAATTGAGCAACCTGTATCTCCCTTATGGAGATGCCACAGTATTGCAATATCTTCATTACTAATTTATATTCATCCTCTATTGGAATCTCAAAGTCTTGGTAATCTAGCTGAGTCTGATCAAACACTGGCTCACCATTAGAAAGAGATATGTATGTCCATTTTGGATCCTTAGGGTATCTTATGTACTGAGCCACAACCTCCCCCTGAGAATCGAAGGTAGATGGATATACAGTCATCCTGATTCCTTCTGTAGTATAAGCAGGAAATATTTCAGATGGCGCTGTCAGTATCGAGTTGGTTAGCATTGTTATATTAGACTGGCTAACCCTTTCCGCTTCTCCCTTAAATGTAGTTACTACCGGAGGCCCTGCTTGAACGTCATAGCATAGAACCTTATTGATCATATACGAATAATCCCCCGTCGTTATTAATGAAGGGAGAAAAAATATATTGTCTGTATCGTGGGTGAGGGGATTTGTTGTAGAAAATACGTCTATAAACTCCTCATGAATCTTGCGAATGTTAGCATATCCGGTTCCAGAAGCCCTTGCATTCTCCATATTTATGGTCTTATTATACATGGAGAATACATCTTCAAACAATTCCAACTGCGCCTGCTTGGCGTATAGATTGAAATCTGATGGGGAAATGTATCCGTAGTTGTTCTTATTCAATACGGAAAGTACTGTATTTCTTACGGAATCTATCATGGTTACAAAGATAGTAAAAAAAAGAAAGGGGCTGAGAACAGCCCCTCGATTTAGCTAAAAACACGAATCACAAATCAACCATTTCAATCTCTGTCTCCAAGAACTTCAGAACTTCTATTCCGTCGTCGCTCTGGAGATAAGACGCTACCACGAACATTGGATCCTGTCCGTATGGTACGCTAATTAGTTTCTTCTTATTTGAAGCGGTATTGAAGAATACATCCTTTCGGTTGTTCTTGAATACCAGTAGTTTAGAATCAAAGAACCTTTGGACATTAGACTGCAGCTTCAGCATTGGATCCTTAAGGGCATTAAGGAAGTTGGATGGGCTCTTCTTAGCATACACAAACATATCCCTTCTGAGCTCCGCCGTAGTCATCTTGGTTGTATCCTTTCCGAATAGCACCCTGCCTAAGATCTCAAGCTGATCAACGGTAAGGTTTCTCGCCTCTATCAGTGCATCTACCTCAGCGTCAAGCTTTTCGATCTCCTTGGCCGCATCCTTCTCGTTGTCAACTTCCACAAATATAACACCATTCATTGGATGATAGTACAAAAATTCCTGAAGAACAGGATTTGTCTTTGGGACTCTAAGGAATCCATCCTCAAATATAACAGGCTCTAGTATGGCATTGCCGTCCTGCTCGTCCTCAAATGGGGTCTTCTGATTTATAGAATACCTGAGTGCTCTGTTGGTATTCTGCTCCTCATCAAAATAAAGTAGTGGATATCTTTTTGTGTTCCTAGTTGGTATCATAAAGGACAGAGGCGCTGAGTTTCTTGTCAGCTTGTATACCTTGTCCCCGGGGGTTAAGTTCTTCTTTTTCATTTGATAAAATTTGATTTATTAAAATAGGGGTGGGATTTTAAGGCCCCACCCCATTATAGATCCTAAGGTTTAGTCTTGGAACATAACGAAGTTGTTAGCACCCAATGTGCAAACAGCTCTCTCTGACAAGAAGTGTACCTCCATAGCATCCAGATCGGATGTTTGAGCACCTCCAGCAGAACCAGTGATCCAAGTCTTGTAACGACGATCTTCGGTTTCAGAAGCTCTGTAGCGAACGTGCAAGAACGGACGCTTAGCATTCTTTCCGAGAATTTGATCGTATACAGTTGTTGAACCGGCAGGAACAAGAAGACCGTTCTTCTTAACTCCAGCACCAGAAAGACCACCGCGCATTGTAGGATCGTTCAGGTATTTCCAGTCAGACTTGTAGAAGTCATAACCACGACGGAATCCAGAGAATCCGAGGTTAAGAGCCATCTCAACGTCGTTGTCAAACAGACCGAAAGAAGCGCCATTAGCGGCTCCGCCTCCGTTGTATCCGTTCAGAGTAGCCAACATATCGTCGATATCGAAACCGAAGTCACGATTCAAGAAGATGACGTTCTCTTGGATAGCACCCTGCTTGTCCAAACGAGAGATGATAGAATCGAAGTCAGCCAAAGTGGTAGGGTTACCACCAGCGAACAAGTTACCGCGGTTCTCTACTACGTAGAAGATACCCTCAGAACCCTTGTTACCAGCGTCTGTGTAAGTTGTTTGAGTAACAACACCAGAACCAGCTTCAGCAGGAACAGCCTCGATCATGGCAGTCTCGATGTAATCTTCGAAACGCAGACGAGTCTCGTGCTCTGACTTCATATACCACAGATATCCTGTAGCACCATTCTCGGTAGTAACTTCTACCCAGCCAATCTGAGCCATGTCAGAACCGGATACAGCGTACTTGTCCTTGATGATGATAGGAGAGTTCTCGAAGATATCGTCAGAAGCTTCCAAAGAACCTTGCATTCCGTTAACACCTTTCTTAAACTCGGAACCGTAGATGAATACAGTCAGAGTATCGGCGGCAGCAAATGTCTGACCACCAGCTTCGTAGTAAGCTACGTCGAAGGTGTTGTTCACTGTATCAACATCGATAACGATACCCTTGTTGTAAAGAGCACCACCATTCTTGGAGATGTGAACTGTCTGACCTTTACGGATGGCGATAGAGCCAGTACCGGGGATCAATGTGTCACTTACTGTGATTGTCGCTGTGTCAGCACCTGCTGCCTGACCTGATGCGCAATCGATATACTTTGTGTGCAGACGACCCTGCTCAGCCCATTTGATAAGGTCAGAGTTAGAAGGCATCTCGGCACCTACCATACGCAAGAAAGATGCGATGGTTCTGTTACCATAACGCTCGAATTCTTTCTCGTAAGTATCAGGAAGATACTGATTCAAGAAGTCGAAGTTGGTGATGTAGTTGGTAGCCAAAGGTACTTGCTCTGCTGATGGCTGGAGCGCGTATGTTGGCGTTGGTTGTAATGCTGCTGGCATTTCTTAAACTTTTTAAATGTTAATTTTTCTTGTTGCTTTTAATTTTCAGGTTTCTCCCTGAGTCTTTGTCCACCGCTCTGATTTGCATGCCACCCTTATTCATTGATTCAGGAGCTCTTCTGATATCCATGTCTATGTTCTTGGATCTCTTAGAGATATCCTCAACCGCATCTGCCTTGCCTTGCTCATAAAAGAACTTAGCAAAACGCTCGGGGTTCATCGCCACCGCCAAAGATCTGTGGTATCCTGCAGCGTCCTTAATCATCCCATTGTCATCCAAGAACTTTGTAACAAAGTTGTATGGATTTGATTGGGTCTTTTTAATTTCGCTAGCGTCTCCGGGTGAGAAAGTAACCTTCTTGTCATCTAAGCTGAACTCAAAACCTTTGAACTCGCCATCGAATAACTCGTCAGTTTTCTTCTGGAACCACTCGGTCTTACGCTTGGATTCCTCTTCATAAGTCTTTGACTGACTTATATATTGCTTGTAAGCTTCCAGCTCTTCACGTTCTTCTTTAGACATCCCAGCCGTACTTGACTCAAGGGGCTTTCCGTATGTCTGCTTCTGTTCGTTGAAGAAGTCTTTGGCTTTTGCAACCATTTTCTTCTTAGCTATCTTAGCCTTCTTGACTGTTGAATCATCGTCCAGCTCCTCATCGTAGCTGTATTCCTGCATCATTGCATCGATGTCCTCTTCGTCAAGACCCTTCTCGGTAGCCATTAAGTACTCCCGAACCAGAGAATCTGAGTCCATCTTGTCAAAGTCTTTATTGAGCTTGACAAAATCTTCTATGCCTCTGCCGGTTTCCTTTTTATATTTGAAGTACGCTGCAACATCTTCAGGCAAATCCTCGTTGCTTTCTCTATGTGCCGTAAGTTCATCAAAAGATTTGATGTCCTTACCATACTTCTTACCAATATATGAAAGAACTTTTTCCTCACTTAACTCTTCCTCTTGTGCCGGAGCTGACTCTGGAGCTGGATCGGCTTCTTTCTCTTCTTGTCGCTGTTCATGCTTATCCAACAATTCTTTCTCTACTTCCTGAACAGACTTTGGCTCTTGTGCATCAAGTGCTCTTACCTTAATTTCCATTAGATTAAATTTTTACAAAGTTATATAAAATAATAATATACTATCTTGGAGCAAACTCTTCAAGGCTGAATCCATCTAAGCTATCCTCATTAGACTCGAATGTCTGTGGAGGCAGATTGTTCTTCCTTTGGTTGATCAGTTGAGACTGCTGAGTATTTTGCTGGCTTATTCTTCCAGCCTTAGCCTTCTCTTTCTCCTGATCCCTTTTGGATATCATATTCTCTTTAATACCTCCAAGCTGCATATTGTACTCGAACTCTTGCCTCATTAGGTTCGACTTAAGCTCAGCCTCTGCCTGCATCCTCTGGATGTGGTATTGAACCTCAGCCTGCATTATTTGCATTTTAGACTGAGTCTCCATCTGAACCTTTTGCATACCAGTTTCAGAAGCCATCTGTTGCACCTGCATATTCTGTTGTGCAAGCATAGCTTGTTTCTGCATCTCCATCTGCTCTTCTCTCTCCTGCTTCTTTATCCTCTTTACCTTGAGCAGCTGATTGGCTAGCTTGATGTTCTTGATCTCCCTGATATCTATAGCATCCTCAAGATTAATATCTCCCTTGGATAAAGCCATCTGGATATTGGCTTCAAGCTGCGCCTTCTGCTCCTCGTCTGGAGAAACTTCGATAAAGATTCCGAAATCATATATGTACAGATCCTTAATATCATTAAGCATCCATACGTTGTACTTACCAATCTTATTGGCAAAGTCGTCCTTGAAGTCGGCATACTCTAGTATGTCTGCTACCCTGTAGGATAGGCCTTCGGATATTGTCCTGTAAATATATAGACTGGCGTCTAGTATATGCCTTGTGGCTGTATTGGAATTTAAAGCGGCTAGTTTCTGAACACCAACTAATGAGTTAGGATCAGGCGTAGATCCGTCCCTAGCCTCATTGAGACCGGTCACAGATCGAAGCATGTCCATGTAGTGGTTGTAGTTTGCTATCAGCATCTGGGTCTTGCTAGCCCCTGAGTTTGAGGTAAGCTGCTGAATAGGGACGCGAGCATTATTGAACTCTCCGTCCTGAGTGTAGCTTCTTCCGATAACACTACCTGTCTGGAAGTATAGCCTGAGTGCGTCCTCTGGGTTATAGGCTGCGCCAGTACCCAAGTCAACCTCATTCAAACCGTCTGCGTCAATGAATACGCCATCCGGTACCACTCTTGCTATTACCTGCTGAAGCTTTAGGTGGGTGATTTGAATAAGGTCAGCAAAAGGAATCATCCTTCTTACCAAAGATTCAATAACCCCTTTGTATATTCTAGGTGCAACGGCTACGTAATTAGGTATGGCATGCTGGCTGGATGATTTCGGGCGAACCATATTCTTTGCAAGCTCCCACTTCAAAAGAATATTAGTACCCATAATCATAACCCCCTCATACCACACATCAATGGTCTTGGTTATTTTCTCGAACTTACCCTCCTCCATCATATCTACAGGAGGATTAAATGTGTCATCCTTCTCTATCACCTTAGCTCCTCCACCTTCAAGAATCTTTTTCTTGTAGGTAAAGGTCTTCGTAGTCTTGTAGTTAAAGTACATTACAGTAGCGGTGTCCTTGTAGAATATGCTATTCTCATAGAACTGAGCTACGTTAAAGTAATTGTACCAGCTTTGACTGTACTTTGATATCTCTTCCATATCCTCATTAGTGAGGGATGGATCTATCTTCCTTAGTTCAATGATAGGGATAGTCTTGATCTCTCCCCAATAGAAACAATCCTTGAAGTGAGGATCTTCCGTATAGCTGTACACCACGTTAGCGGGGTCAACATATGAAATCTTAACGCCCGCTCCGGGCAAGAACTCGTGTTTAGCTACAGCGATTCCCAATACTGTTAGATCGTAATCTAACTGCTTGCGCATGTCGTAATACTTATTCTCGTCAAGGAGAGTATTGATTGCCTCTTCCTCCGCTATCTCAACAGCTGGTTTGTAGTTCAGCTGCATATATAATGAAAGCTCCTCGTCGTCAGCAGGTAACTTATCTGGATCCATGGTAAATGGATCAACCCCTGTGTTCTCCTGTATAGTAAGCAAGATGTCTTTAGCAACCATCTGCCCTTCAATCATATCCTGATACTTGCTTCTTTTCGATTGCGACATAGCGTCTTGAGCGTACGCCTTAACTTTAAAAAGCCTATCAGACATGCCATTAACAACAATGTCAACGAATTTAGGTATGATGGGAACTGGTGTCCAGTCCAGATTTAAATAAGACAGATCTCCGTCAACAGCCAATTCGTTTTTATACTTGGCTACAGATTGTTCACCTCTGGCGTATAGCCTCAGTTTATGGAAGTCTCTCCATTGGTTATAGTAGCGACACTGGTTGCCATCCTTGCGGAACCATTCGTATTGGATAGCCTGACCAATCTGAAGGCCAAACTCTTCCGATGCTTTCACGCTGTCAGAAACGAACTGACTTGGGAAGCCGGTAGATAAAATGTTTATTGATACTTCCTTCATTATTTCATTAATTCGCTAGTATTGCCCCGGTTGGAGTACCTAGCAAAGTTAATACTTATTTTGCTTTGCTTTTTCTCAGGCTGATACATATGCTTTTGGGTAGCCATTATGGCTAATCCTGAGCTTATGGATGCGTCATGCTTTGTCCTGTCCTCCACATCAAACTTCGCCCAGTCCTCCAGAGTCCTGATGAATGGCATCGTTCCCATAAGGTCGGCATCCCTGTACTTACCCTCCGTATCCAAGCCTACATGCTTCTCTATGTATGACTGTATGGCGGCAGCATGAGATTGCTTTACGTCCTCTGAGCTGTTAGGAATACCCCCTATCTCCCTCTCGGTCTTAGATAGGTTGTTGTACACCTTGTCCGGCCGGTTCATAGCAAACCCCCTGTACCCCCTGTTCTTCAGATGGTACAGCAGCCTAGGCTTATTGTTCTCCGCAAGGATTGGCATGCCATAGAATACTAGCGCCATGAGCACATCCTCAAAGAATATCTCCGCCGTCTGCGGTCTGGATATATATTCAAGAAAGAACTCATTTACAGGGGCATCGTCCATGTGGTAACCAGTTAGCCCATGCAAAGCTCCATTTGATCCTCCACCACCTACCGTCCCTGATATATCATAAGGGTCGCATCCGAAAGCGCCTATGTGCTCATTGCCCGGGTACTTCACCCCATTGCGATTTATCACCCTGTTCTGCAGCCCCTTTGATGGGGTCCAACTGACTAGGAACCTGCCCCTTGTATCTGGGCTGAATATGACAGTGGTATCCCTTATGCCGTCCTTCCAATGGAAGTTGCCCTTTGTGACCACATGATCCATTATCTGAGAGTCATTATAATCTATCTGCTGGTATATCTTGGTGAGGTTAAATACTGATGATTTGCTCTCATCCCTGAAAGCGTGAGACTCTGTTCTAGGGAACTGCCTGTAGAATTCATTCAACGCATCAGCGTCGCTCTTCAGAGAGTCCACCTCATTCTCCCAGTAGTCTATAGCCCCGATCTTTATCTTTACCCCATCAACCCCTATTACAGGTTCCGATGGAGTTCTCAGGACAGGCATGCCGTATCTATCGATAAAGCCTTCCATGTTCCATTCCATTGGTATGAACAGAGAGTATAGACCGCTTTTGGTTTGTCCGTTCGAGTTCCTTACCTTGACATTGGAGTTCTCGTAAAGCTGCTTGAAGTTATCTCCTCCCTTGTTCAGGGCATTGGATGTAGACCCCATCATGCACTTGCCGATGATCTTGCTACCAAGTCTCAAGCACGTCTTAGTTACCCTCCAGTTATTTAGAATGTTATTTGGCTTGACCCACTTGCCGCTCTCGTCATGAATCAGAAGCCTCAGCTTCTCTCCATCGTATGAGTTCTCTTCCGTATTCTTCCAGTCAATGGATGTATCAAGTCCCTCGATCTCATCGTCCTCCGTATCAAACATGTTCTTCTTTGTAATCTTGGACGCAGGAACCCTGAACGCAAGTTCTGTCTTTGGCTTATCCATTCCATCCTGAATAGGCTTGAAAAAGAATGGAAGCCTATTGGCAATGGGCACAACCTTGTCCGTGAACATCTTCTTGGCGTCGGCACCGGTCTTTGACAGGATGCCTAGCCTAGAGTTCCTTGCAATCGTACCCGTATTAACGCACTCCGATGATCCCATAAATGAGAATCCAGAGCGCCTGATCTTCAGGTACACCATTCCAAAGCACCTGTCATCGGCCTTGCACGCCTCCCAGAATATATAGAATATCCTATTAGCCTCCCTGTAATCTGGGTATCCAACATCTATGCTCGTCCATTGAAGATACATGTAATGGGATCCCGTTATGTAGGTAGGGTCTCCGCTATTCATAAACCACACCCCATACTCGCGTCGGTCAAATTCAGACTCGATATAGTCTACCCATTTTTCCTTGAACTCTCTTGGCATACCGTTCCATTGGAATATGGAGTTTATCTTTCCAAGCTCGTTTGGCAAGTCTTCTCTTCTCCAGTATTGCTCAGACTTAGCATTGCCAGACTTTATTACGTCCTTTGATACGGCAGGTAGCGCTATCACTAACCCATTGATGCTTACGATCTGTCCTATCTGGCCAGTCTTTGATATAACAACTAGGTCATACTTTTCATTATACCCATAGACCCAGCTCCTAGAAATATTTTTCTTGGCTACAATACCTGAAGGAACATAGTCCTTAAGTACTACATATAAGCTATTTTGATCTTCTCTCTGCAAATCCTTGTTTTGATTCTACTCTTGATACTCCTCTATCTATCATCTCTAATCCTTCTTTCTCAGCCTCTATCCTATTCAATATCTCAAACGCATCAAAGATGGCAAGTTTCTTAGTAGCTGCAGCATTCTTTAATCTATCTGCAGCAAGCTCGTCATCAAGATTCGGCTTGATGATATCCTCCTTAGCCACCTTAATCAGCTCCTCTACGGCAGCTCTGCCGGCCTCTATTATCCTTAGCTTTATTTCTCTAGAGTCTGTCATA
>Ga0315909_10002690_pt1 | contig 22420 bp, 46 predicted proteins | sample LakEriMetagenome_11_FD_203527 | JGI IMG/M metagenome (GOLD analysis project Ga0315909, IMG submission 203527) | Freshwater fungal communities from buoy surface, Lake Erie, Ohio, United States - Buoy 2 MA125 | ecosystem: Environmental > Aquatic > Freshwater > Lake | place: USA: Lake Erie, Ohio...
TATTAGATGAATCATCTAACTGGGGTTCTAATCATAAATTATCTGGTGTTGCTTATCTTGCTTTTAAATTCAAATGGAATCAAGACGCATTTAATTCATTACCAGAAGTTAAAGTAGTTCTTAAAGGTAAAAAGATATATGACCCAAGATTAGATTCTACTAAAGGTGGTTCTGGTTCTCATAGACAAGATACAGCTTCTACTTGGACTTATTCTGCTAACTCATCTTTATGTCTTTTAGACTATTTAAGAAATACTAGATATGGAAAAGCTTTACCTAATTCTTCATTTGAAACTAATTATAATTCATTTAAAACTTCAGCAGATTTATGCGACACAAATGTAACACCTTATTCTGGTGGAACAGATATTAACTTATTTGAAACAAACATAGTTCTAGATACTGAGCAAAAACTAATAGATAATGTAAGAGAACTATTAAATCCAATGAGAGCAATATTTACCTATACACAAGGTAAGTATTTCTTAATTATTGAAAATACAGGTTCATCACAATTAAGTTTAAACAAAGATAACATTATTGGTGGTATTAAAATATTTGGTGAGAAGAAAAATACTAAGTATAACCGAGTTATAGGAACATTTGTTAATCCTGATAAAGAGTGGCAAGAAGATACAGTATCATTTCCACCAGCAGATGATTCTGGTTTACCTGCTGAAGACCAATACGCAACATTACTAGCACAAGACAATGGAACTAATTTAGAAGGCAATTTTAGTTTTCAAGGTATTACAAATCCTTATCAAGCAGAAGAACTTTGCGAGATTGTTTTAAAAAGATCAAGAAATGCTTTAGCAGTAGAAGTTATGTGTACTTCAGAAGCACTTAATCTAACTATTGGAGATTTAGTTGATCTTACTTACACAACTGGTGGATTTAGTTCTAAACTATTTAGAGTTTATGGATTAACTATTAATTCAGATTCTACAGTTTCATTAAAACTTATTGAACATCAAGATAACTTCTATACTTGGTCAGAAAAAGCAGAAGCACCAACAATAGCTGATACAACATTACCAAATCCTAATAATGTTCAAACACCAGCTTCAGTTACTTTAGATGACCAATTAATTGAATACTCAGACGGAGTTGTTATTACAGCTTTAGATGTAACAATAGGTGCATCACCAGATAGCTTTGTAGATTACTACCAAGTTGAATATAAACTAAGCACAGATACAGATTACATTATTGCTGGACAAGGTTCTGGTTTAACTCAAAGAATACTAAACGTAAAAGATGGATTTACTTATAACGTAAGAGTAAAGGCATTTAATACATTAGGAGTTGGTTCTACATATACATCTGCAACAAGAACTATCGTTGGTGGAATTGCACCACCTTCTGATGTAACAGATTTCTCTTGTAATATTATTGGTGGAGATGCACATTTATCTTGGCAACAAATTAGTGATTTAGATTTAGCACATTATCAAATCAGATATTCTACATTAACAACAGGTGCTTCTTGGGGTAACTCAGTTTCTTTAGTTGAAAAGGTTGCAAGACCAGCTACTTCAGTAACAGTTCCAGCAAGAGTAGGTTCATATCTTATAAAAGCAGTAGATAAAAATGGTAACTATTCTTCTAATGAAACAATCATTGAAACAAATGTATTAGCAATAGGAAATTACAATGCTGTTGCAAGTCAAACAGAATCTCCTACATTTTCAGGAACTAAAACTAATGTAATAGTTTCTGAAGGAACATTAAGATTGGACTCATCAGAATTATTTGATTCTGCAATAGGAAACTTTGATTCTGCCACTTCATTCTTTGATTCTGGTGTAACTGCTTATGACTTATATTCTGAAGGAACTTATTTATTTGCAAGTCCAATAGATATAGGTGCAGTTCATACATCAAGAGTAACTGCTTCTATTACACAGACATCAGATAATTTAGATGATTTATTTGATTCAAGAACTGGAGATTTTGATGATGCGCAATCTAACTTTGATGGAGATACTCCAGCTAATTCTAATGCTCATATTGAGATTGCTTTATCAAATGATAACATAACTTATACTTCATTTAGAAACTTTGTTGTCGGAGATTACACAGCTAGATATTATAAATTTAGAGTAACATTGAGGTCTTTTGATTTATCATCAACACCAGTTATTAGTGCTTTATCAGTAAGTATAGATATGCCAGATAGAATATTTAGTGGAAATGATATTGTTTCAGGCACAGGAACTTATACTGTTGCATTTACTTTACCTTTTTATTCTAATTCTTATGCAGTAGGAATAACAGCACAAGGTATGACCACAGGAGATTTCTTTACAATTTCAAATAAAACTGTTAATGGTTTTGATGTTGCATTTAAAAATAGTAGCAATTCAGGAGTTAGTAAAACTTTTGATTATTTAGCTAAAGGATATTAGATAGAATATGGCACAACATAATGATTATAATATAGCAAATCAGGGTTTCCCTGCATTTAGAACAGATTTAAACAACGTACTATCAGCAATCAATACATTAAACTCAGGAACATCTAGACCATCTTCTGCTGTTGCTGGAAGTCTTTGGTTAGATACAACAACTTCTACTGCACCTACTTTAAAATATTATGATGGTGCTGATGACATATCACTAGCAACTATTGACCATACTGCAAACACAGTAAACTGGTTAGATTCAACAGTATCAATTACTGGACTATCTACTTCTGCAACAGGAACAGTTTTAACACTTACTGACACTTATCTTAATTCAACAGTTTCAATTAGATTACCAAACGCAACAGCAATCGCAGATGATTCAGGAAATGAATATATCAAGTTTGCAAAGACAGCATCAGCAGTAAATGAAATATCAATTACAAATTCTGCTACTGGAAACTCTCCTGATTTATCTGTAACTGGTGGAGACACAAATATTGGATTAAGCATAACTACTAAAGGCACAGGATTAATTAAATTTAATGATGGTGCATACTACCCAGAAGCTACACTTACAGATGGTGCAACTATTACTTGGGACGTATCTACATCTCCAGTTGCTAAAGTAACTCTTGGTGGAAACAGAACTTTATCTGCACCTACTAATGGTGCTACTGGACAATTCGTATCATTACTTGTTATTCAAGATGGTACAGGTTCAAGAACATTAACTTGGAACTCAGCTTATGAATTTGCTTCTGACACAGCACCTACACTTACAACTACTGCTTCTCTTGGTGATCTATTTACTTTTAGATACAATGGAACTAAATGGTTAGAGACTGGTAGAAACCTTAAATTAACTTTATCTTAATATGTACGCACTAGTAATTAATAATGAAATAGTAAAAGTATTTGCAAACCCAGAAGGTTTTACTTTAAATGATAATCAATACTCATCTCAAATATTTACTGCTTGGTCTAAAGAAGAAAAAGAAGCAATAGGTATTTATGAAATTGAAACAGATTCTTCTAAATTTAAAGATGAATCTTACTACAATAATACTAATGAAATATTTGAATTTAAAAATGGCAAAGCAATTAAAAAATGGGGAACTGCAACTCCTAAACAATTAGAAGATGTTAATGCTACTGATGAAGATGGAGAACCAATAATTAGAGATGGAAAACAAGTAGTAACTAAAGGTTTAAAATCTCAAAAGATTTCTATATCTAAACAACAAACTGCTGGATTACTTTCATCAACTGATTGGTATGTAACTAGAAAAGCTGATACTGGAACTGCTATACCACAAGAAATACAAGATTTTAGAAATGAAGTAAGATCAATAAGCAATCAACAAGAGACACAAATAAATGCTTGTACTACTGTGGAAGAATTGAAGGCATTGTATTCTTATGTAAATACAGGCACAGAACAATCTCCAATCTACACTAGACCATTAGTTGAGTTCCCAAAGGTAGCTTAAATGCCATTTGTTATATTACCAACAAATAGTGCTTCTGGTGGCTACGAAATAACAAATTCTTTAAGATTTAATTCTGCAAGTTCTGATCGTTTAAACAGAACTCCTGCTAGTGCTGGTAACAGACAAAAGTACACTTTAAGCTTTTGGGTAAAAAGATCAAAACTATCAACTACACAACAAATTTTAGAAATTGATACAGGTGCAACTGCAAATTTTTTATACTTTGCATCAGGTTCAGATCAATTAGTTTGGTACTGTTATTCTTCTAGTGGTGGAGTTACAGATTTTTATTTACAACCAAATCAAGTATTTAGAGATGTTTCTGCTTGGTATCATATCATGTTAGTAGTAGATACTACTTTAGCAACAGCAGACAATAGAGGAAGAATATATGTAAATGGTAGTGAAGTAACTTCCATGTTATACAGAACAAACCCAACACAAAATTTAAACACTTTAGTTAATAATACAAATCAACATAACATTAGTGGGGCAAGTTATTTAGATCTTTATTTATCTGAAATGTATTTAATAGATGGTCAAGCATTAACACCATCATCATTCGGCGAAACAGACGAAGATACAGGAATATGGAAACCAAAAGCATACACAGGTACTTATGGAACTAATGGCTTCTACCTGCAATTTAAAAACTCATCATCTCTTGGCACAGATTCTTCAGGAAACGGAAACACATTCACAGTAAATAATCTAACTTCTATTGACCAGACTACTGATACTCCTACTAATAATTTTGCTACTATAAATACATTAACTTGTAATGATACAGCTACATTAACATCAGCAGATGGTAACTTAACTATAACTGGTGGAAATGATATGGGTGCAACTATTGGTATCACAAAAGGTAAATGGTATTGGGAATCTAAAAGAAGTAATACTGGAACTGTTGCACATTGGGGAATTGGATTTACGCAAAGTTGGTATTCATCTACTCAAATAGTAACTGGTAATGGTGCTGGTTATTTTTTTAGAAATGATTTTGTTAGTGGTCTAAATGTTAGTAATTCTGGTACTAATGGATTTACAAATATAAGTGCATCTTCAACAGGAAGTTCAGTTGCTAATGGAGATATTATTGGTGTTGCTTTAGATTTAGATAGTGCAACAAAATCTGTTACATTTTATCAAAATGGTTCTTCAGTTGCATCAGCTACTTTTTCTTATGATGGAACATCTAGTATATGTTTTCCATTTATAAGAAATAATAGTGGTGCTCAAAGTCAATTAAACTTCGGCAACCCACCATACTCAGCTAATTCATATACTGATGGTGCTGGATATGGTAACTTCTCATACAGTGTACCAAGTGGATATTATGCTTTATGCACTAAAAACTTAGCAACATTCGGATAACAGATGGCATATTCAACAATAGATCGTCCAAGTAATAATTTTAGAATAAAACTTTATACTGGTAATGGTTCAACTCAATCTATTACGTTTGATGAATCAACTGCCATGCAACCAGATTGCACTTGGATTAAAGTTAGAAACGATACAAACGTATTATTAGTACATGACGTAATAAGAGGTGCTACTAAAGAAATTTATACTGATTTGTCAAATGCTGAAGCTACTGATGTTAATGGTTTAACAGCATTTAACTCAAATGGTTTTTCGGTTGGTTCTGCTAATGGTGTGAATAGAAATGGATATAATTGTATAAACTGGTCATGGAAAGCAAATGGAACAGGAGTGTCAAACACAGCAGGTTCTATAACAAGCACAGTATCAGCTAATACAACAAGTGGATTTAGTATTGTAAAATATACTGGTAATGCAACAAATGGTGCTACTGTTGGTCATGGCTTAGGTGCTGTTCCTGATATGCTTATTGGAAAAGATTTATCTGATGGTTCTGGTTGGGGTATTTGGCATAAAAATTTATCAGGTGCAACATATAGATTATCATTTGATACTGATGCTCAATCTAATGATAGTGCTTTATTTGGTGGAAGTGGTGCTGTATTACCTACTTCAACAGTATTTACTTTAGGAAGTGGTGGTGGTTTAAATGGTGCAAATGCAAATATAGTTTATTGTTTTACAAGTATTAAAGGATATTCTAAATTTGGTTCTTACACAGGTAATGGTTCTGCTGATGGAACTTTTGTATATACAGGATTTAAACCGTCGTTTGTTTTATTTAAAAGAACAGATAGTGCTGGTTATGATTGGTGTATTTATGATAACAAAAGAGATCCATATAACGTAGCACAAAAAGAATTATATACAAATGGTTTATATGCAGAAGGCACAGCAACTAACAATATGGATTTTTTATCTAATGGTTTTAAACCAAGAAGAACAAGTGCTGGAGTAAATGCTTCTGGTGGAACATATATATACATGGCATTTGCTGAAAATCCTTTTGTATCATCTAAGTCAATACCAACTACTGCAAGATGATCTGGTTTATATTAGGCACAGTTCTTGGATTATATTTAGAATGGAAGTTTGAGATCGCCAAATATATTATAGAATCAATTAAGATTCACCTAAACTTGAAATAATCAAGTTAATCACCATATCCTTTAAAACAAACGGAGATAACAATGCTAAACTATTCAGACATAAAAGCTTATTGGTCTAAATTCTATGCAGATGCTTTTGAAGATGCTAAAACATTTTGGAAAGACTATGCTAAGAACGTAGAACAGTTCTATAAAAAATAACTTTATTAAAACACAATAGTTTGATATTAGTGCATAAAATTTAATGTGCATTTACAAACTTTGGATTGGTGGGTGTGTCTTGCTAAAGTCTTGCAAATGCGAAAAAGACAATGGCAAGAACTCACAACGAAGAACTTATATCTCTAAGGGGACATATAACAGGAATTAAACGAGAAGTTAAATTACTAAGTTCATCAGTATATAAACTGGAAAAGAAGGTAGAAAACCTATATTGGTCAATACTTGTAGCCACTGGTTCTTTATCTCTAGCTTTGATAACAATATTTCTTGCCAAGTAGTACGAATACAACTAACTGGTTGCGTATATGAAAAATAAAAGAATATTAGTCATATCTGATTTACACTTTCCATTTGCTCATAAAGACTGGCATGGATTCCTAACTAAACTAAAAGCTAAATACAAACCTGATACAGTTGTAAATATTGGTGATGAAATGGATTTTCATTCTATCAATGTATCTCACACAATAGACCCTGATCTTCCATCTCCTAAAGATGAATTAGAACTTGGTAAAAAAGAAATACATAGACTTCATAAACTATTCCCACAAATGACTTTATTAGAATCAAATCATGGTTCTATGGTTTTAAGACGTGCTATGGCAAAAGGAATGACTAAATCTTTTATTAAATCTTATAACCAGATATTAGAAGTAGGTAATGGGTGGAACTGGAAAGAAAAACATTTTATAGACACAGATAAAGGTAGAATACTTTTTGGTCATCAATTTTCTCCTGATGTTTCTAAAGCTGTTGCTCAATATGCTTTATCAGTTGTTCAGGGACATTATCATACAATTAGCGAAGTAAGATTTCATGGTAACGATTTCCATTTAAACTTTGGAATGACTGTTGGTTGCTTAATAAATAAAGATGCACTTGCTATGAATTATATGAGACTTAACTTAAAGAAGCCAATTCTATCTTGTGGACTAATTACAAATGGTATGCCACATTTAACACCAATGTATTTGAAACGTAACGGAGATTGGGATAACAATATCTATATATGAGAGAAGTAAGTTTGAAGGAACTGCTTTTTAGTGAGACTGCTACAAGACTTGGAATAGACAATACTCCAACAGATCAAGTTCTAATAAATCTACAAACATTAATCTACGAAGTAATAACTCCAATCATAAATCAATTTGGCGATATTAAAATAACATCTGGTTATCGTTCTCCTGAATTATGCAAAGCAATAGGTTCTTCTGCTACAAGTCAACACGCATTTGGAATGGCAGTTGATTGCGAAGTTCTAGGAGTGCCTAATAAACAACTTGCTGACTGGGTGGTTAATCATTTAGAATACGATCAAGTAATTTTAGAATTTTGGAAACCAGAAGAAGCTAACTCAGGTTGGGTTCACATCTCATACAATAAAGGTAATAATCGTAAGATGTATTTAAGAGCATACAAAGCTAATAATAGAACAGTCTATGAAGTCTTATAAAAAACAAGTTGGTGGAAGCCACTATAAAAAATACAAGATTCAACCAGTTGAGTTTATAGTTAAAAATAATATTGGATTTTGTGAAGGTAACGTTATAAAGTATGTTCTAAGGTTTAAGGATAAAGGTGGTATTGCTGATTTAGAAAAGGCAAAACACTACATAGAACTGCTAATAGATTCATCTAAAAGTAGCAAATAGTCTAAAAACCGATTTAAACGCATTTTAAGGCATAGTGGCTTTAAAAAGTTAAATAGCGACAATAGCACCTATAAAATCAAAAAAAAGGGGTAATTTGTCGGTTTAAATAGGCAAATTTAAGGAGTTTAAAGCTACAATGGCATTTAATATACAAAATAAGGAAGAAAACCAGAACGCACCATTTGGTTTATTAGTACAAAAAGGATTAGTAGAAGATTTTTCAGCTTATGGCACTTATGGCTATAATGCAGATGTAAGCACATCATTTGAAACAATATGGACTGGTGGTGGCTTATATTCATATCCAACTACTGCAAGTACAGCTTCAGTAACAAGTTCAGACACAGTTTCTGACAATGGTGGAACAGTTGATCTTTATGGATTAAACGCAAGTTATCAATTACAAACTGAAAGAGTTGTTATTGGACAAACATCTACAAATACTTGGATTAGAGTTTTTTCTGCAACTTTAGTAAATGCAACAACTGGAAATGCCAATGTTGGCACAATTACAGTTACTGTTGATTCTAAATCTGTTGCTGTTATTCCTGCGACTTATGGAAAATCTTTAGCTTGTATTTATACTGTACCTGCAAACTGTAGAGCATTTATTATGACTGCTGGTATTGGTGTTTCTAAACAAAAAGAAATTGAATCTAAATTAATGATTAGAAGATTAACTGATGGAAATGCTTTTAATACTATTGGTTATCAAACTTTATTTGGTGGAAATGCTTATCAAGAATTTACTGTACCATTTTTAGTAGATCAAAAAACAGATATAGAGATTAGAGCAAAAGCAGATGCTACAACTTCTGTATCAGCTACATTTTCTTTATACGTTGAGGAATATCATTAATGTGGTGGAACATCATACCTACAGTAGTTAAAACTGGTGCTGAGATTTATAAGAATCATAAACAATCAGAACTATTAGAATCAGAAGCTGAACGTAGATACTATGAACGTATGGCTAAAGGTGAGATTGAATATCAAAGAGATGTTTATGATCAGCAAGACAAATCATGGAAAGATGAATTTGTTTTAATTATAGTATGTGTTCCAATTATTGTATTATCTTATGCCATCATTAGTGATGATGTTAATATTAAAACTAAATTAGATTTATTCTTTGATTACTTTGGTAAGTTTCCTACTTGGTATCAATGGTTAATAGTAGGTATCTTCTCAGCGATTTACGGATTAAAGCCGACACTAGATATATTTAAAAAATGAACTTCTATCTAATTACCTATGCAATTAGTTTTGTTAAGGTAAATGATGAGAGCATAAAAGAAGATATTGCTCATTGTAGATTCTTTGATACTGGTTCTTTTGTAAATGCCAGTTCATTTTTAGCTTCATTAAAACAAGTTAAGAAACTTAGAATTACAGGAGTTGAGTTTGAAGTAGAAGAATGTGGTTGGTATGATTATTATGAAGATATTTCAAACACTATTCACTAACTTAACTGCACTTCAAAATATTCTATACCATCATTGGGAAAGCTTTTTAATTGCGACTTTGGCAATAGCTTTAATATTTGATCTACACTTTTAAATATAATCTTATCAGCTAAAGGAAAGCAAATAGTAAACTTAGTATGATAGTTTGTAAAAGCTTGTTCAAAATAAATATATCTTTTAACATCTCTAACTTTAATCTTAGCTAAAGTCTTTCCATGTTCCCAAGTAGCATTTTTTAATTCAACAAAGAACTGCTCTTGCTTATGTGCTTCTTTAGGTGCGTATACGAAGTAGTCTGGGAAAGCTTTGATAAGTGTTGGGAGTTTGGCAAACAAAGGAATAACACTTTCAGCGAAAGATTGAGAATCGCTAACAGCATTAAGACCAAGCTTCCTATAAAGATAGCCACGATTAGTGCAATACTGAACAAAACGATCTTCACTAATGTTAAGATAATTTTTTGTGCGATTTTCATAAGACTCATGATTGAAGTTCTCAATGTATTTTTTATCATTCATTTAGCGACTCAGTTCTCTATTTGTTACTAACCATGATCTATAAAGATCAACCCAGCTTTGTAAGTTAGCATATTTACCTTTTAGAATTGAATAGTTCTTTTCTGCAACTAATAAACCTTCTACTAATGTTGCGTAGTTATCATCAGCATAAGCCCACTTTTCTGCTTCACTTACACTGCAATTCTTTTCTAATTTCTTAGTAATAGTTAATTGTGCAAATGTTATTTTCTTAAATTCTTCGCAACGTCTAAATGTATATAACGCATTAGACATTTCTTCTGAGATAGAATCTAGTTCTTGTTTTATCGTATCGGGATTCTTTAGAGCAAAATCTTCCATAACCTTCCTTTACATTTTTAAGTTGTGTTACTAGACTAAGCTAGTAATTCTTCAAATTTCAAAACCACTTTTGTTTCTAAAGCATCTTTAAGTCTTTTTGCCTTTTCCATTTTATGCTTTAGTTCAAAATACTTCATAGATACTCTATGATGCCTGTCTCTTAGGTTCTGAACTTGAGTTTTCATTTTCTCCATCAGCTATTTTAATATTATTTCTAATAAACTTTGTATTCAATATGTTTACCGAAATAATCTTTCCTTCCTTTTTTTCTGTTAGAGCATCTTCTGTGTTATCAAAGAGTTCCTTAACTACAATGCTACACTCAATTAACTTTTCTCTAACAACCTTCATTATGTTTTTTATATATAATATTTCATTAAATTGCAAGGATATGGCGAGGGAAAACATAAGGGATTTATGCGTGATCGTTGAATCAAAAACCCTCGCCATAAGAAACTTAGTTATGGAAATTCATCTGAAATAAAAACTTATAATCTTTTATTTTCAAATCAATTTCTTCCTTTGTAACACCAATTTTGCCAGATTCAATACCTGATTTTAATAAAGCCATAGTGAACATATATTCATCTTTATTAAATGCTTTACTAGGTGCAGAAGAACTAGCCATATCTTTTTCAATAGCTGTTACTGCTTCATTAAAGTTTTCTGATTCAAAATCATCAACATTAAAGCTAGTATCTGGTTTAGCAGTTGGTAGTTCTTGTATCATTGGACTTTTATCTTCTTTGGTAAGAACGAATAAACTTCCATTCTTTTTTGACGCACCACAAGTTACGGAAACATTTTTTCCCTTAGCTATGGCAGGGTGCAAGATAGATGACCAAAGAACTATCTCTTGTTCGCCTACTTTAAACTTGAAATTTGGAAACTTATTAGCAGTTCCATCTTTACCAAGTCTATTATCGTAAACGTATTTTATTACTCCTTGTACGTTCATATTACTTCTCCTTATTGTTTAGGTAGCGATACATTTTTAGACAGGCAATCGCCACTTCTTCCTGTGCATCTCCTATTGGAAATTCCTTAATATTTAATTTACCTTGCTTAGTGCAATTAACAATTACACCTTGCTTAACATCAATTCCAAGTTCTTCTTTAACACAAATCTTATAAAGATAGATTTGCACTAACATAGAATCTCTTATTCCTGATGATGACTTCCAATCATAAATAATATGCTCTCCTGATTTGTTTTTAAATATAGCATCAAGAGTTCCAGTAAATTTATGAATACGACTAAGAACTTTGCGTTCAGTAAATACAATCTCTAAACCTTCTTGCTTATCGTACCATTCTTTAAACTTACCAAATGATTTTTTAATCTCAGGATTGATAATCTCAGGAACAATTCCTTTATGAATATAATCTTCAATTAAATTGTGCACTTGAGTTCCAACTAAACCAGCATCACCCATGCTTTGATTTGGTGCTTTTTTAATTTGATCTGCAATCTTAGCTAATTCAATTTCATCATAGCTAACACCTGCTCTAATTAACTTTTTAAATTCTTCAGAACATATCTTAGCTGACCATAATCCAATTACATTAGCTGGAGTTAATAGTTTAGTTATACCAGTAGCAGATGGAAGTTGCTCATCATTCCAAAAGTATTGATGTTGTATTGGGTCAAATAATAAAGTTTCTTGACCATTGTATAGTTTTATTTCTTCCATTTTGCCTTCCCTTTTTGTTTAGCTATAAATATCCTGCTTAATTATTTTACTGTAGTCTGATTTGATTAAATTTGCATCAAATAATTTATCTACAGGCAAACCAAATACTTTACCAACTTTGTATAATTGAACTGCACTTAGTTGATTAGTTCCTAGTTCAAATTTAGATACTTGTTGTGTTGCAGAACCAATGAACTCAGCAAGTTGTCGCTGACTCATAAATTTAACTTTACCTGTTATAGGTTCTTCAACTTTAGTATTGTGTCGCAAGTATCTTAAATTACTTGCTAGTGTATTTACTATTTGGATTCTTGATTCCATATTTCCTTCCATCTGTTGTGTTGAGTTTGCCAATATTCACAATTTATATCTGGGTTATGATAAGGAAACGACTTATAGAAATCATCTAAAGTTATTGTCTTATCTTCTACCGAACATAAATCATAATAGTATGGTGCTTCATTAGAAACTATCCATCTGTTAGTTTTAGATTCTAATAGCAGTCTATTTATTTCTTGTTGTACTGTTTTAGTTAATGACATTGTGATTCCTTCCTTTTAAACAGTTTTTAATATAGTTTTTTTTAGTATCTTCTGGCAACGATACAACACCTAAACTAGCTGGTCTTAATATATTTGTAATTATGAAGTTTTGAAACTCCATTCCAGTTGTTATGTGTTGATCTGCTAAAGCAGTACAATGTTGAATATCATCTGTGATTTCAACTGCTCTTGCTTCATTCCAAGTACCAGCACGACCCTTCGTGTCAATAATTGGTTTGTATGTGCTACAATTACTTATTGTTATAATAAGTATTAAACCTAATAATGTTTTCATTTTTCCCTTTGTTTATTTTAGTTAAGTAATCTTCAGTATGGATATTAGCAATATCAATTTTCTTTAATATTGGTTTTTGTTTCCAAGCCAAAGTTATGTATTCCAATAAAGTTTCAGTTCGCTGATTCTTTATTAAAATTTCTAAGACTCTACTCGCTAGTTTGTGATCGTTGTTTTTCATTTGCCTTCTCTAGTTGTTGCTTTTCTTTTTTTAACTCAGCTTCTTTAAGTGCTTGTTTAAGCTTCTCAGCAAATACTGATTCGCCTAGTTTGGTACTTAAATCTTTATTTGAAAAGTTCATCTTTTTTCTTCCCATTTATACTTTTTAGTAAAGCATTGTAAAGTGCCTTTTGATAACTTGTGATTTTAGTTCCTGAAAATTCCTGTATTAAAAAATAGTTTTTAATTTCTTCAGAAATACCCACCAGAATATCACGATCTATCTTAATCATCATAGTTAATTAATTGCTAAGTGTATTAATATTATACTTGCACCAAGCAATATAGCTGTGATAACCAATCCTATTCCGTCTTTAGTTTCTCTAGTCATTTATTGTTCTCCCATATTAAGATTGCCAAAAGCACTGCGAAACAGAAGTACCAAAACCCTAAATCATTTATAACTTCTAGCATTGTTTTGTCATCATGTTGTTAAGTTTACTTATTAGAGTAGTAATACGTTTCTTTGTATGCTCTCCTCTAATTTCATTGTCCAACAAGATTCTTGATAGAACTGCTGTCATCAGTTTCATTTCATAATAACTCATTGAACAAATAACTCCTGTGTTTCTCATTTACGTTTCCTTTTCTTACCAAAGCAATCCCATTTCTTATGGTATGATTTGAGTAATTTTGCTAGTTGTTTTTTCATAACCAATTCTCTTTTCCATGTTCAACGTAACATTCTCCATAAATTGAACTTATGTAATGAACATATTTATTCTCACATTGATTTTCATAATAATTTTTTGCATCTTTTTTAGCTGTTGTTTTTGTATAAACTCCCTCATCAAAAGAGATCAACATAGCTTTGGCTTCATCATCAATAATTTGATTTTGAAACTTAATTGGCAAATCATTAAAATCAATATTTTCTTTTATGATTTTTATTTTTTCTTTCATATTTTCCCTTTATGTTTTTTATATAAAATAAATATAGTTATATAAATATTAATATCAACTATAAAATGATAAAATGTGGATAATTTATACAAGAAATATATCAATTAAAACAATGACTTATTCGTTGCCATTTTGTTCTATATTTGATACTAGGGATTGTGGGTAAGTGCCTTCCCTTACCCACGTTATATAACTAGGAGTTAAAATGCCTTTAAAATATGGAAAAAAGAACATTGGTAAAAATATATCTATGTTAATGAAAGAGGGTCGTGGCAGAAAACAATCAATAGCAATAGCATTATCTCAATCTAGAAAACGCAAACGTAAGTAATGCAAATAGCGAAGGCAAACATAATTCATTCTGTTAAGCATCAGAAGTTCGTAGCTTCTTTTCCATGTGTCGTTTGTGGCAACGATACTCAAGTTCAATGCTGTCATATTCGTTCTATCCCTAAAGTAGGTAATGTAGGCAAAGGCATAAGAGATGATAGATTTTGTATTCCAATGTGCTTTACCTGCCATACATTACAACATCAAATAGGCGAATTAGAGTTCTTCTATAAATTTAATATAAACCCTATTGCAGTCAGTTTAAAATTGGCTATTATATCTCCTTGCAATAAAATTAACCAAGCCAAACAGGAGGGTGCATACAATGGAAAACTTAACTATCAAGAACATATCCGAAATAACAAAAAAAGTTCTTTGCAATCATAAACTATACAAAGATATAAATTTCTTTGACGTTCCACATAACAAAATTTGTCTAGCAGTTATTAGAGAGATTACAGAATTATCTTATAATGAAATTGGCAAAGCTTATAACAAATCATGGTTTACAATTTATGCTTCTGTAAAAGACACACAGAAAAATGGATTAAAAACTTTTACAAATAAAGTTATAGAACTTGTTAAGGGAGAGATCAAATGAGAGTTTTGGTTGCTTGTGAATATAGTGGCACAGTAAGAGATGCTTTTGCAAAACTTGGACATGATGCTTGGAGTTGCGATATTTTACCAACGGAATCTAAAGGAAATCATATTCAAGATGATATATTAAAAAACTTAGATAATAATTGGGATTTAATGATAGCACACCCACCTTGCACTTATTTGTCTAATGCTGGTATTAGATGGTTTAATGAACAAAAATATGGAGAAAAAGCAAAATTAAGAAAAAAATTAAGATTAGAAGCTTTAGAATTTGTTAAGAAATTATATTATTGCAACATACCTAAGGTTTGTATTGAAAATCCAGTTGGTTATTTAAACAACAATTTTAAAAAACCAGATCAAATAGTGCAGCCATATTTTTTTGGTGATGAAGAATCAAAAAGAACTTGTCTTTGGTATAAAAATTTAACACCATTAAAGCATACAAAACTTGTTAAACCAAAAATTCATGGCTATTTAAAATCTGGTAAAAGAAAAGGCAGTCCAATTTATTTTAGTGATGGAATTGGTGGAAAAGACAGGCAAAAAATAAGATCAAAGTTTTGGAATGGTATAGCTGAAGCTATGGCAAATCAATGGACTGTTAAATGACTGAAGGGTGGATAGCTTTACATAGGAAGATTTATAATTCTAAAGATTTTAATAATCAGTTAGAAGTAGCTGTATTTTTGTATTTGGTTTCTATGGCTTCATATCAACCAACAAAAGTTGTTTATAGAAAAAAGACTATATTTTTAAAAAGAGGTGATGTTTCAATAGCTTATAGAGATTTAGCTAAAAAATTTGGAATTTCTTTTGATAGAGTAAGAACCATAATTAAAAATTTAGTAGCAACTGGCAACATCAATCAAACTTTGCACAAACGATTAAGTGTATTTAGCATTGTAAAATATAACAAATATCAAGATTTGCCGACACCTACCAATCAAACTATCCCACACAGAACAACAACTAATACTACTATTACTACTAGTATAGATAAAAATATGTTAAGTCTTAGCAATATGACTAATACACCAAAGAAAATTACTATTCCTACACTGCAAGACTTAAAAACCAAGATCATTGAGAAACCAAAAGAAAAGAACGAGTGGGAAATTATGCGTGAAAAACTTGACGCAGAAGATTACGAAAAATGGGTTCTGCACACATTAAACTCTTGAAATAAAACAATAATATCTTTATAAATACAAATAACTAGCTAGGTATCAGGGGTGGTGAAATTCCACCCTACAAAAATTATATATTTACATAATCCTAAAATAACATTACTGATTCGCCTTATAACAACAGGAGAATGTAGTTATGGAAAAAACAATAGAAAAAGCTTTAAAGCAATTAGACAAGATAGATGATTTAGTTGCAAAGCTAAGAGACCAACTTGAGTCAGCGATTGACGACTATGAGACAGATGATTCTGATGATTACGATTCAGATGATGATTTCTCAGATGACGAAGATTTAGATTCTGACGAAGAATAATCTAATTAGATAAGCTGTAAAGCTGGAAGGTTATCAAAACCTTAAAAATCAATGAACAGTAAAATACTAAGCATCAAGCTTTGGGATTACACAATCATTTTATTATTTTTAATGTTAGTGTTTTTAATTGGAACATTTTTTCCAAACGATCACACTAAAGACAAAATAAGACAAAGCACTATTGATGAAATTAGGAAGATAGGTTTCTTTGAACCTAAAGTGGATAACACTTCACCAGATAAGTTTATAACAAGTATGCAGAAATGTATTGCTTACATAAACTTGGACTTACACAAAGATCAACATATACCAACATCATTAATTATTGCACAAAGCATAGTTGAAAGTAACTTCGGAACTTCAAGATTTGCTAAGGAAGGCAATAATCTATTTGGAGTTAGGGTATGGTCTAAGGAAGGTATGTTGCCATTAAAACAAGACCCATCAATTAACTGGAGAGTTAAAACTTATAAATCTAAATGCCAATCAGTTAGGCATTACATAAGCACATTAAACAATAATCATCACTATCAGGATTTTAGACAACTGCGAAATAGAACAAAAGACCCTATTAAATTAGCTGATACATTAGACAATTTTAGCACTAGCAAAGAATACACAAATCATGTTAAGCAGATATTAATTAAATACAAAGGCAAAATATAATGGCTAACGAGACTACATCAACATCACTAAGCAAACTTTATACAAACAAAGTTAAGACTAAAGGTACTTATAGAGTTTATAGACCAAAGCCATTAAAGATGCCGAGAAAAAAGAAATGAAAAAACCTATTTGGGAAAGACAAAGACCATCTAAACTTGGCAGACCAAAACCATTTAATACTAAAACAAAAGCTTACAAAAAAGCTAGACGTTCTGCTGGTCAAAAATTCGGCAAGAAAAACAGCTTTGTTAAAAACCTATACATAGCAAAGAAGCTTAAAAGAAAATGAGTTTACCTAACGAGATAGTCTTTGGAAGCAGACTGATTAAGTTAGACTACATTGACAAAGAAACAGCATATAAGAAAAAGATTTTCGGTGAATTTGACTCAGACAAAAACACTATGACCATAGACAAATCACTAGATAACATTGAAATGAGTAACACCTTACTTCACGAGATATTCCATTTAATCCATGACGAATATAAAATAGATTTACCAGCTAAAGCAGAAGAAATAAGCTGTAATTCACTAGCTAATGGAATCTGCCATGTACTATACCAAAACCAGAATCTACTAGAGTTCCTTTACAAATCGTTAAAAAAAGCTTAATAGAACATTTAACGAACATAGTCGGTTAATATGGATAAGAATACACCAGTAATAGACATACCTAAGAAGGTAGGTAGACCCAATTTTGAATTTACACCTAAAATATTAGAACAAGTTAAAACTATGGCTAGTTACATGTGTACTAAAGCAGAAATAGGCAAAATAATTGGTTGTTCAGAATCCACGATTAATAGAAACGAATCAGCACAGGAAGCATGGGAACAGGGGGTTGCACTAGCAAAACAAGAGATTAGAAAAACTCAATTTGATATAGCCACTAAACTAAAATCAAGCATAATGGCTATGTGGTTAGGAAAAGTTTATCTTGGACAAACCGATAAAATACAAAATGCTGATGACAATGTTCCACTGCCAATCTATGATATTATTGAACACGAAGAACCTAAAGAAATAGAATTTAAGGAAGTTAAAAATGAGTAAATGTATATTTTGTAAAAGAGAAATGCTTAATAAGCTTGAACAACACATCAAAGCTTGTCATAAGTGCATTGTTGATTTGCTTATGAAAAAGCATAACTTAAAAGTTAAAAAACAAGCACCAATAAAATTGAACTTAAAAAAGTATGAGTAAATTTAGTTTATTAAAACGAGACAAGAACCCACGAGGTGGTCTCAGCAGTTCTGGTAGAAGAAGATATAACAAAGCAACAGGTGGCAATTTAAGACCACCAGTTAAATCAAGACCAGATACTTTGACTGAGTATAGACGTAAAGGTTCGTTCTTAGTTAGAATGGGTAGTAGTCAAGGTAGATTGTTTGATAATAAAGGCAGACCAACTAGACTGCTTTTATCGCTTCGTGCTTGGGGCTATAAAGGCAGAAGCAAAGCTGAAGCAGTGGCTTTAGGCAGAAGATATTTGAAGGCATATCAGAATAAGAAAAAGTAGTGGAATACTTCGCTATATTTTTCTTAATGATATTTAATGGGAACGATTATGAACCCATATTTTTAAAGATGGAAGACAATAGAACATTCCAATCTTTAGGAGATTGTATTAAATTTGCTGATAAACAAGCAGATTTAATTATAGAAACATTAAACGAACAAGGTATATTATATAAGGATTTGATATTTAAATGTGTGGAAGAAAAAAACCAAAGAGCATGATTGATAGGAAGCAAAGAGGTTCAAACGATTTAGAAGTAATCATTCATGAACTTAAAAAAGAAATAGATAGATTAAACGAGGAAGTACAAGCTAAGGATTTAGAACTTCAAAAACTACAATCCAAAGATGATTAATGTCTTTATTGGATATGATAGCAAAGAGAAAATAGCTTACCATATACTAGCTGAGAGCATACTAAGACATAGTTCAGTACCAGTATCATTTACACCAATCTATTTACCTAACATTCAAGATTCATTTAATAGACCAAGAAATAGTTTATCATCTACTGAGTTCTCATTTAGCAGATTTATAGTTCCTCATCTTATGGGTTATAATGGTTGGGCATTATTCCTAGATTGCGATATGCTGTTTAAAGCAGACATTAAAGAACTATGGGATTTAAGAAATGATGATTATGCTGTTATGTGTTGTCAGCACAATTACATACCTAAGCATCTATCTAAGTTCGGCAATCAAATACAAACTGTTTATGAAAAAAAGAACTGGTCTAGTCTAATGCTAATGAACACATCTAAATGCAAAGCACTAACTAAAGAATACGTTAATGAAGCATCTGGTTTAGAACTGCATCAGTTTAAATGGACTGACAAAGTAGGTGGCTTACCTTTAGAATGGAACTGGTTAGTAGGCGAATATCCATACAACTCTAATGCTAAGAACATACACTTTACAGAAGGTGGTTGTTACTTTGAGAAGTATGAGGATTGTGATTACTCATCAGACTGGTTTAACATTTATACGAATACTGTTAAGATTCAATTATGAAAGCTTTTGTAACTGGTTGCGATAATAACTTTACAGACATACTTGATTGGTTTTTAGATGGCTACCATAAGCATATTAAGATTCCATTATACATAGCTAACTTCGGCTTCCTAAAACAATATCCTAATTCATTCCTAGTTGCATCTGATGGTAGAACTTGGTTTTATAAACCTAAAGCTATTGAAAAAGTACCAGAAGATAAAATCATTTGGATAGACTGCGACATAGAAATTAAAGCAGATATATCTGATATGTTTGATATGCTAGATGACTGCGACTATCTTATGAGCAAAGACCATGCAGTTAGATCAGATAGATGGCAAACAGGAATAGTCGGCATAAACAATAAAAAAGTTCTAAAGAAATGGTTTGATAGATGCGAGATGAGACAAGAGAGATCAGACCAAGAAGCTTTTGCTAAAGTACAACATGAGTTTAAGATAAACAGAATACCAAATGAATATCATGGTTTAAGATTAGGCAAGAACAATGATATAGCCAAAACTATTCATTGGACAGGAGAAGATGGAAAAAAGATTATTAGAGAGAAGATTCGTAAGCAAGAACAGGAATCCAAACATAATCGCAGTACCAATTAAATACGTTAAGTATTCAAATCAGTTTGATAATTGGTTACATTTAAAGGTTAGATCAGAACGAGATAACTTATACCTGAATGACAATCTAGCAAATCGGCGATTAAAAACATTACCTGATATTGATAACCTATTTAATCCATTGATAGTCTGGGCAAGTGATAGCTTAATTTGTATCTTTGGTAACAAGCGATTAAAGACAGCTATTGATAAAGGATATACGCATATTGATTGTTTAGTTTACAAAGACTTCAATAGAGCAGTAGAAGTAGGCACATCTATTTGGAATACATTTAAACAACATGGTCTATCTAAAGTTGATTATTTATTAGCAAATGATAATCAAGCTATACTAAACATAGATAGATATATGGTGGAAGAAAAACAGTTCATAGATATTTACGCAACACATCAGCAAGTCTTAATCCAAGAAGCTTTAAAATCTAATCAAGATATAATGGAAACAGGTTGTGGTTATTATTCTACACCACTGTTAGTTGAGATAGCTAAGTCTAAAGGAATTAAGTTAATAGGATTTGTGCAGGATATAAACTGGGCTAGAAGATTTGACTATTTAATCGGTTCACATTATCAGCAAATACAAATAGACTTTAAACAAGAGATACCATTAACACAAAGATTTGGAATGTGCTTTTTAGACCATGAACAATTTGTAAGAGATAGAATTAAACATCTTAACAACATATTAGAACATACTAACACAGTAGTAGTGCATGATGCTGATAAAGTTGAATCATTTGCCTTGCTACACAAACCATACACTATTGAAATGCACAAACACTTAACACCTAACACAGCAGTAATTAGAAATGTTTAATCCATACGAATACTTTAAAGGTAAGAATGTTTTACTAATAGGTAATGGTGAGAAAATAAACCAGATTGATTATACTAAATTTAATTCAGTAGTTAGAATGAATCTTGGAGTTCAAGACAAACCTTGTGATGTATGGATTAACAATCTAGTACACGAGGGACATAATATGCTTAAAGAGATTCCCAACATTAGATGTATTGTAAGATTAAACTTTGAAAAAGATGGTAAGAGAGCAGAACGTATGCCTGATTGGGTTAAGAAAAAAGCTTGGTTATGGAACACATACGATTACAGTCAAATGACAATAAGATATAATTACTACAGACCAACTACTGGCTTTGTTGCAATCTATTGGTTACTTAATCATTGTCAGTGCAAAGTAACTATTACAGCATTTGATTTCTTTAAAACTAAAAACAGATATACAATGGAAGAAGTAAGTCATATTGGAACTTCTAAAGGTTATAACCATGATGTTAAATTGGAAGAAGATGTTATTACAAAGTTAATTCAAAGAGGAATTATTAATGCCATTTAGCAAACCGCAACTAGACGTATATACTTGTCCAAAAAGATTTAGAGTTCTAATTACAGGAAGAAGATTCGGCAAGACACACTTAGCCATGTATGAACTACTTAGATTTGCAAGTAGAAAACCTAACTCAAAGATATTCTATGTAGCACCTACTTACAGAATGTCTAAAGAGATTATGTGGAAACAAATCAAAAGACTTACAACTGAAAAGAGATGGATTAAATATGCTAATGAAACAGAACTAACATTAGTGCTTAGGAATGGTAGTCAGATAAGTTTAAAAGGTGCAGATAAATCACCAGACAATTTACGAGGAGTAGGTTTGGACTTCCTACTGTTAGATGAATACGCAGATATACCAGTTGAAGCTTGGACAGAAGTTCTGCGACCAACAATCTCAGATAAGCACGTTACAGGAAATGTATTATTCATAGGAACACCTAGAGGATTTGGTAACTGGTCTTATGAGATATTTCAAAAAGGTTTAGGAGATGACCCAGAATGGAAGTCATTTAAGTACACAACATTAGATGGTGGTCAAGTTGATGCAGAAGAAATAGAACAAGCCA
>Ga0315909_10002692_pt1 | contig 22412 bp, 19 predicted proteins | sample LakEriMetagenome_11_FD_203527 | JGI IMG/M metagenome (GOLD analysis project Ga0315909, IMG submission 203527) | Freshwater fungal communities from buoy surface, Lake Erie, Ohio, United States - Buoy 2 MA125 | ecosystem: Environmental > Aquatic > Freshwater > Lake | place: USA: Lake Erie, Ohio...
CAGTTTGACCAAGAGTAGGAACAGTGCTCATGTTTGTAACATCATCTGGAGTAGCAGACGAGATTGCAATAATTGGAACTTCTTCGCTAATTGACATTAACTTAAGTTCACGAGAAAGATTTTTCATTCGTACCGTTTCATTATCAGACTTTTGATTTGGTGCCATTAATTGTAAATAATCTACAATTACAAAATCTGGGCGGTACTGATCAATCTTTCCACGAATAACAGATGGAGTAATTTCTCCACCACTGTCATTAGAAATAATATGAAATGGTGGCTTTCCAACAATTTTATTGTCATGCCATTTTTTCAACATATCTATTTCTATATCACCATTAGAAATCTTTCGATGTGACCATAAACCTTCGCCCATAATCGCATAAACACGATTACGCACTTCTGTTTCTGACATCTCAAGACTTATAACCATTGGAGTCTTGCCCTGTTTCCATGCTTGTACAGCAAAGTAAAGAGCAAGCCAGGACTTGCCAATACCTGGATATGCAAGGAATATCCCCAGTTGTCCTGGCATAATTCCTGAAGGAAGGTAGTTGTCAAATCCTGGCAAGCCTGTTTTAATTCCTATCTTGCCAAGTTCTTGTTGCTTCTTTACATTTTCAAAATATGCAATAGCAGACTGAATATCTGTTGCATCAATATCACGAATTGCAGATGTATTTTTCTTTAGTTCAGAAGTCTTTGTTATAAGTTGCTCTAAAGCCTTTACTCCTTGACCACCTTGTACTTCTGTTGCAGCATTACGAATAATATCCTTAAGGCTGTCATTTAAATATTCTGCTTGAAATTCTTCTAAATGGTGCTTTGTTGATCCTACCCCTTGAGTTGGAGCAAAATCTCTAAATTTTTCTATAACTAAAGAAGTTGGTGGAACAGTTCCATTTGTTTCTGTATATCTTTTAACAAAGTTCCAAACATCTCCATGTGTTTTTAACATAGAGTCAATGTTGGCTTGTAAAAGAACGTGAACTTGTTTATCTTCTAATACTGCTGATATTAATTTTGCTTCTGAATTACTCACTCAACCACTCCCTAGCCAATTTTCTACGCTCTTCTCGTTCTTTTAAATCTTGTTCTACTGCCATTCTACCATTAAGAATTTGCTGTGCATTATAAGCAAAAAAGTTCCAATTAGGACTTTGTGCTATTGTAAAATAATAATCTAATAAATCATAGCAAACTGGAAGCCCATATGATTCTACAAGAGCATCTGCAGCCCATTGCTCAACATTAAGGTTGAGATTAGACTTTTGCTCATATCTCTGCAAATGAAGTTTATTGTAGCGACTGAGCAAAGCCATACGGTCTTTGCGGTCTGCCATACTATTCTTCTACTATCTCTGCTTTTGCTTCTTGTACTTTTTCAATAACTTTTGCTTCTACAAAATCGTAAACACGATTCATAGCATCATTTGTTGTTTCGCCATCACGAACATGATCGACTACACCTAAATCTACTCTCAAAGATTGAAAGTTACCTAAGTTAAGTGTATATCCCAATGTTACATTTACTTTTGTTTCACTACGTTCTTCCACCACTGCCTCCTTCATAGGCTAATTAATGCTCTCTCCCCAAACAGGTATAAACCTGCCATCTTCAGTTTTTGTATAAACCAGTATACCATCGCCAGTTCTGCGTGTCAACTCCTGAGAAGTAGGAGTCATATTATTTGTTATTAAATTATCTTTTCTTGGTCTACCCATATGTATACTTGCAAGTATATCACGTATCTCTTTTACTTGCGACTCAGAGTAGTATGCTCTTATTTGCCAACCACGCTCACCATTAACTTTTGATCCTGTTGGTGGTGGAATCACTCCTCGTCTAATTAATGATGGAAAATATTTACGATGCCTATTGACAAGTCGTGCAGTTTCTGCTACAGTATATGCCTTTTCTCTATTTTTTCTAAAATCAATACGAAAGCAAGTTTCTAATCTATCTTTTGTAATATTATAAACAGTAACCATTCCAGTAGATCTTGAACTATGATGAAGTCTAACAAGATCGCCATTAAGAAACCAAATATTTTGATTTCCTTTAATTACAGGCTGACTATTGTAGTTTTTGCTCTCAAGTTTTCTTGGGCCAAAAGCCATAAGCCCTCCCTGCTGTCAGAAGGTGGATGATAAAATTTTCTTGTTCCACAACGGATGCAGTATGTTTCTAGATGTATTGTGCTTGAGTACTGTCTGTCAACAAACATTCTACCCTTGCACTTGCTGCAATAAATCATTAAACCTATTCCCCTTAGTTAGGAATGCCAATAACAATTAGATGGATGGCTAGAGAAAGATCTCCAGATGCACCAAACCTAACAATTCCTTCTACTCGTGATGTTGTTACAGATTTTAAAATTACTGTAACGTTTTGACCTGCTGGAGTATTTCCAATATTTAAAGCAGTTGCTGTTGCAATTGGAGCATACTTAAAATCTGATGGAAAATCATATGAAAATGTTTTTTCGTTACCAGCACTTACTGTAGAGTTGTTTGCTACTTCTATATAGCCACCAACAATTCTGGCCTCTGAAGTTTTAATACTTTGCCTGCCTGCACTGATAGTATCAACAGTAGTATAGTTATATGTTGCTGATGAAACCTGTGTTGAAAGATCATTTAGGGTATCAGCCAACTGATAGATGTACGTAACATCTAAAGGTTGTCCTCGTTCTGGTAGCGGTACTTTAGCCATATCTCTCCATTATATCATTAGATCGTTTGATTAAGCATTCTATATACTTTTAAAAATGGTGTTCCTGCAGCGCCATCTGCTCTAGCAATTGGCTGTCCTGTCAAATATACTTCAACACTAAGCCTATTTGGTGCTGATGGTTGAACAACCCCATTTATTGTATAAAACGAAGGATGTGGATAAGATATAGAAGTTGTTTGTATTCTTTCTTTATATACCCAATCTCCGCCGTCATTTCTATCCCATCTTAGCCAAATATCATATCCTGTTGCATTCCTGATTAATGAATTAGTTTTATATGTACCTGCAGGACTTACTGGGGTAGATGGAATATTTCCATTATCTTTATAATAAGTAAATGTGTTAGTAGTCACAGCATTAATTTTATATGTTCCATTAAATGTAGAGTCTACTCCTTCTACTGTTACCCAATCATCAACTGCCATATAATGTGCGCCAGTTGTTGTTATTGTAGCCAAATCATTGTTTAATTCTTTATTATTAATATCAGAAACTGTAGATGTATCTTTTAATACAATTACTGGATCCCATGTAAAATTTGCTACCTGCCCACTACTACTAAAATTTATAGTGCCAGGGACATATGTGTAATCTGGAATAATAAGATATACGGGAGACCAGTGAGAAACTCTGTTACGGTCTTCAGAAATAATTCTATATCTTATCGAATACCCTTCAGTTTCACTACTGATAGGTGGAAGATCCGCATATTCTTGGCGGTACTTTTTAATACCAGAATCTGCCATTATGAAACTCCGACAGTAAATCTAAACTCAATATAGTTACTTGTATTAGGATTTTTAATAATTGTTACAGCGTCTGTATTTTTTACTACAGAATATCCAGTTAGTCCATAAAGAGGGTTAATAGTAGAAACATTCTCTAGGCGTAATGCATCATATGCAATATAATAATCTCCAGTTGGAACATCTGCATTTTGGATAGAGGTATAAATTTTAACCACAGTTACAGCATCCCAAGTAAATCCAGTTGTCATATAAAGGTTTTGAAGTTGTTCTGTAATGACATAATATCTATTTTCTGCAAAATCATATGTTCCGCCTGTGCCAGATCCATTATCTAGTTCGATCTCAAGACGAGCAAACTCTCCAGCATTTTCAGCATCTGTAGAAGCAAATTCAACTAAAATACGAACAGTATCTGGAACGCTGGCTGAATCTCCATCTTTACTAATAAGTGAAAATGCTAATCTTAACTCATCGGTAGGTGCGTTCTTTGAAAAATCTACATCGGCACCAGTTAGATGAATATGATTAGATCCAGGCTCAATAACAAAATGTCCTCCAGAACTTCCTGTTGATGGATCAATGGTTAGGTCTGCATCATCACCCACCATTAAAATCATATTATTTAAAAATCTGCAACGCTCATATCTATCTGCTCTTGATGGTTTAAAAAATATTGAGTTATCTGCATTTGTTTGAAATACTGGATCAGATGTTGCAATAACATTGTCATCATTTGGATCATCTAAAGGTTCTGTAATTGTTGGAATAGCAGATGCAGATGTTTGATCATGATATTGCCAATTTTCACCCTGTGTAAAAGCAAAGACCGTTTTACTGTCATAGGCTCCCGCAGATGGATTCGATCCTGCTGAGTATATACCTATTTCTGTTATTTCATATCTTTCTTCTGTTGGTAATTCTGCTGTTAGGACTAGTTTTTCTGTACCGCCATCATTTACAAAACCTCTTGAAGAAATAGGCACTCTAAACATTTCAAAATCAAGGTTTTCCTTTGCTGAGTAGTTTCCATATGGGTCAGCAGTTGCTAAAGGCTGTGCGCCGCATCCTACAGCAATATAGGACGCATAGGCAGGAGCCTGCCCAAGAAGGTACTTACCAATAATAGATTTGCCTGTGTCTGTAATCATAATTCCGCCTCATATATTGTACCACTGGTGGTAATTTCTACCTGAATTTGCTCTCCATCTTCAATATTAACTGCATCTATGATTAAGTCTCCAGTTTCTGGATCAATATATATGTGTTCTCCATTTGGACCACTACCCACATTTGGAACCTTTGACTCAAACTTAATAGAAAAGTTTTGAAAATATTTATCTGATGTTGCTTGAAGACTGACAATATTATTAGAGTTATATTGTTGTTGAATTGCACTTAAATTTTTTATTGGTTGATAAATAACCTGTTGACCATTTACTGTGTCATTTCTAGCAATATTTATTAATTCTTGTCCACCAATATTTTCAAAAATAATATCCGCCATTATTTCAATAGGAGTTGTTTCTTCATTAAATAATATTGTGTCAATAGGCGCTGTTAAAACTGGATTAACAGAAAAAGCACTTATATTAAGACCAGCATTAGACGGTGTTGGTGGGGTTGCAGATACTGTCATTTTATACCTCGCTCAAATATACTGTCATAGTTGGACCATCTGGATTTCTACCATACTCAATATTATATATTACAAAACGGTCTGTTGTTGGAGCAACAAGATCAAGGCCAGTTGAGTCTTTATAATTGATAGTTACTATATCTCCTAGTTGTAGAGTAGGTATCGCAAACATGCTTACTCCAATAGCCTTTTTAGGCTTCATAACTTTATTAATAATCCATCCCATTAATTCTTCTGCATCATCATCGCTTTGAATATACGGGGTATCAATAGAAAATTCATTCTTTCCATATATGATTCTGCTTTGTCTTATTTCATCATACTTTGCCTTTTCTACTAAAGATGATGTTACTATTGGACTACCTTGCAATTGCTGATTAGCAAAATTACTTTTCTTTTTAAAATATTCATCAACAGTTAACTCATATGTTGTATCTTGAGTAAATGTTATACCCTGGATTCTTAAATAGTTTCCTGTTGTTTCATCTAGATTTAATGCTGTATCTGTTGCATTAAATATTAAAAATTCTGCACCATAGGAGTCTGCCTGGAATCCAGAAGTTGTATATCCTTTAATTCTATTAAGAGTTGGAGACAACTGTGCATAAAGTGCTGGATAGGAACGATCATATTTAATATCAAAGTATGCACACTCACGCATAATAGTTCCAAACTCATCAAAATACATATTATATTTTGGTGGTTGTTGAGAACTAATGCCAGTGAGGTAGGTTGCCTGAATAATTCCACTCATTGCATATTTACGGAAAGACTCATTTGCATCAATGCCCTTATCTCCAAATGCACTTGACAATGTTTCGCCAACTGTGAATACAGTATTCTGAGAATAGTTTTCTGCTAAAGCATATACATTTTCAAACATTACTCGTGATGAGCCACGAATGAATGGTGCCATATTATTGTAAATAGGTAGTGGATCTGTATCGTCAACAATCTTAATTAGTTTATTATTAATATACAGATAGAATCTACGAACAGTTCCAATGTCTTCATACTCTACAGATAAATCATATACTGTTGTATTTTCTTCGCCAGCCATTCTATATTGACCAGTGAATCTTCCATCGTCAACAATAATGCTTGTTAAGCCACCCCAAAGTTTTACAGGAATTGCCTCATCGCTCACAGAGTCTTTTTTAACCTTATAAAATACAACATTGTTAATAGATATATTTGGATTGCCAGCATTATCTATTGTAATATAAGATTCAATATTGTCTTCTGTCATTGCCACTATCTCAAAGTAGTATCCATTGTTTGTTTCTGGATTAAGCAATACTGCTATACCGCCAGATCCTCCACCAATGCTAATATTTTGATTTGGAAGCGCTCCTGTAACCTGATAATATGATGTGCTACCTATTGGTGTTTGTGCACGATTTTCGTTATTTTCAATTTTTCCAATAATTCTCATTCTAGTTCCAAAAAGTTTATAGGCATCATTTAAATTTTTATAAACATATGAAACAAAGTTAAGTGGGTTTTCTGTTGTTTTAAACGATGGGCCATTCATAACAAGAGCAGAAGATTGCATAGTTCCTGCTTGAGTAGATTTAAGGTTATTAACTTCTGTTTCAGTCAGATAGTTTGTAGCCATAAAATTTTTAATAACACCATTTCTAGTTGTTTGTTTTGCTAAATCATTATTTACTCCAGCAGCGCCAGTTGCTGTAGATGGAATAGTTGGATCTATTTCTGTTGTAAACAAATACTGTGTTTGCATAGTGCATCCACGAACATAAGAATTGTTGCTCCAATAGTCGCTAATTCCAGCATTGTGCTCAACTATAGGTGTTCCAAATTGTCCACGACCATGCTCATAAACAGCACCTGGCTGTAAACGCTCTATGCCATCAATTGTTTCATAATAAGGAACAGAATAAATACGAATTAAGCCAGTTGGATAAATTTTCCCATTAAATGGAAGGGTAGAAAAATATCTTTGATATTCTTGATTACTTGTAATCCAAACATTGCCAGTTCCTGTAATATTAAATTGAGCAGCATCATATCTTATTATTTCTCCATTAGCATAAAAATACCCTTGATATCTTGTTAGCCAATATACACTTTCTCCTAAGTCAAGGGTATTATTTATAACTACCCCGCCAGATACTGTTGGTGGAACTGCTGGAAGCGTAGAATTAATTGGCATAGCGCCAAGGACATAGTTACCCTGTTGCGATGCAACCTCGTTAACAGTTTTTGTTGATTGCGTTCCAGATACTTCCCATAAAAGGGCAGGCTTATAAATCCAAGTTTTTTCTTTATCAACCATGCTTGACTGTCTAATAGATCCGTATGATCTTTGCAAATATCTAGTAGTATAAGATATCTTGCCATCATTGTAAACCTTTTTATCTTGAGATGTAATTGATAAAATATTTGGTAAATTTCCAGATGATTGATTTTCAATTACACCTGTATCTGTTTGATTATTATTGCCCAATAAAATAAAGTCTGTTGCTCTTTCAGTAGTAGAGGGCATTAAATAATTTTTACTCATAACAACAAAATTATTATATTCATCAAAGAACATGGCGGTCTGCGTAGCCAGTGCTAATTGATTTAAAACTTCTGCTACGTTTTGATCTGGAGCAACAAAAAAATATGGTATAACAGGATCTGATTCTCCAGTTAATCTTTTAAAAGTATAATTTGTAAAACCAATATAATCTAGCAATGTGGTAATTGCAAAACTAAGAGATGATTCTGTCAATAAGAGTCTTGGCGCTGGCATTGACTCAAGAAAGAAATAAAAGTCTCTTAATTCAATTTCAATAGATGCGCCAGTAACGTCTGCTTGCGGGAAGCCTTCGGAATACATAGTTTTGATTGGAACATAATAATCATATAGGGTGCCGCTGGAATCCTCAACTTCTGAAACTATTTCGTGAAAAACAAATTTTATATTTTTTCTAATATAGTCTGAAATAATACTGGATGTATTGTTTTCATTAAATGCTTGGTCATCATCAAATATTGAAAGAGATCCTGTAGATGCTAGTAACTGCCCTACTGGTAAAGAAGTAACTCCAATATCTGAAAGGATTTTAGTTAGTTTATAGTCTATAATTTTATCTGATAAATCTACAACTAATCTTGGAGAAAACTCAATAAGATCAAATGTTGTATCAAATTTATTCATAGTATCTACTACAATTCTAATACCACGAATGTATTGAAATTCTCTATAGGTTGTCCCGCCAGAAACATTGTTGGAAAAAGATGCTGGTGATGTTAGGTCGGTTACAAAACTTGTTTGACTGTTTATAGTTTCTGAGCCAAGACTCCACCCATAGGTAGGAGAAAAAGTTTCATAACTACTTCCAGTCCAAATATAAAAAGTTCCTACCTCATTATCATTTGCAATAACTAGGTATGCGTATCCATTGAGTGCTTGGTCTGGCAACATAGTACTTGAAGATAGTGATCCTTTATATTTATAAATGTCTTTATATTTATCTGGAATAATTAATCCATATTGCAATTCAACGTATCCATCTGGCGCAATGATAGGAGAACCATTTGCTCTTGTATCATTTTCTGTAAATGTATATGCATCTACCCAGTTATTTCCATTAAGATATTGAACTCTCCATCTTGCTGGAGTTCGTTTATTTGATTCCCCATACAATGGATCTGATATTGATCCTGTTGGCGTAGTAAAAGGACCTAGATTTACAGTGCCAACACCAGTTTGCATTTTTACTACAATCCTATTTGCTGGAACCTGATTTTTATAAACAACAAAAGGTACTGCATCATCAATATAATATAATGAGTTAGAGATATTTTTTGCAATACCATACTCAACATTGTTTTCTGTTCTATAAGAAGTCCAATACCTAAATTGATCATACCTAGATGGCATATACCAACGTGGGCGTTGTGCTATTGCTGATCCAGAGTTTGGCATATATGATCCAGAAAAATATAAAGGTTTATTTACACCTGAGCGTGGTCTAAATGGTTTTATGCAGTCTTCTAAAGAATAAAGCATTTTCATTTTTTGTTTTTGTAATATAAATTGTTGTGGGGTTCCAGAGTTATCAAAACCTCCATCTACTACAACATCTGCATCAGTTGCTCCTTTGTAATAGTTTCCAGAATCTAGTTGGTCAAATATTACAGGCAATGTATAAAATTGTGAACCTGGAGTTGTTGGACGGTATCTATAATTGCCAAGATAAAAAATATTATCTGGCATATTCATATTCCATTCACCAATTACTAATGATTTTAGTTGAATTGTTGCTGATGTTTCTAAATGAGTCTTTAATGCTGTATTAACAAACATACTAGACCTCTTCTAAAGTTACATTAATATTCCAGAAATCGTATGTGCTACCACCACGTTTTACAACTGTATAACTAAAGTCTGCAAAATATACCTGAATAATTTCATTATATTGTCCTAAATGACCAAATGAAGCATCTGTAATTTCTCCATTTGTTTTAAAATTACTATATTTATCATATGCTAGATACATCCAAAATGGTCCAGGATGACTGTTATACCAGTCTAAAATTGCTACACCGCCAGCACCACCGTCTGAGGTAAATTCTCCGCTAGTGTTTTTGTATGGTGAAATACCACTTGAATTAAAGTCTGCAACTTCAAAATATGCACGGGATGGAAGCATATTCCAAGACCAACTAATGCTAAGTTTATCTGCAATATGATAGGATCTCATCCTACCATTTATTGTTCTTTCTCGTTTTTCTATTCTTTCTTTGCTGAAATTAATTTCACTACGATTATTGTCAGATAGTATTAAAAATTGATCAATTAAATCTTCATCAGTACCGCCAGGAACTACAGCACCAACCTCATAGCCATTTGGAAGATATAGACCATTAGTTAAAGTTCCAGAGTTATTAGACCAAAGGACAGCCTCTGGGCGCTGATATCTTTTACGACCTGCCATATATGCTGCTGTAGCCATTATTAAACTCTCTGTGTCCTAATTCTCTGTGAATCAACCTGTTTAATCTGTGTCATAACTGCCCTTGCAATTTCATCAGGGTTTGCTCCAGATTTAACATTTACATTGACACTATAATTATACACTGCGTCGCCTGCATATGTGCCATCATTTATGGCCTTCATACGGTCAACCCCATAATTTTGTACAGCATATCTACTCATAACAAATTCGCCTGGCGTTAACATTGCTGGTACAGTATCAGTACCCAAAACCTTACCACCAAAGGCATATCTTTGTGTAATAATTCCACCACTAGCCTTGCGCTCTGCTAAAAAGTTAGCAACTACGCTACTGGTAACTCCACCTATAGTTGACGGCGCTGGCTTTTTTGTTGAACTTGTTGTTCCAGTTACTTTCTTTGCTGCATCAACTACCTTTTTATCTTGTGCTGCTAAAGATGCTGCAAAATCACTAGGCGTTGCTCCTGGTTTTAATGAAGATGCAACAATATTATTATATTTATTTCTTTCATCAACTAAATTAATAGCATCTATTACTTTTTTATCTGCTGCTGCTAAAGCATGTCCAAAATCACTTGGCGTTGCACCAGGTTTTAATGAAGAAGCAACGATCTTATCATAATCATTTTTTGCTGCTTCAACAAATGGAGTAAATATATTTTCTGGTCTTGGTGTTACTGTAGAAACTTCTGGTGTTGGAGTTGGTATTGGAGTAGGCTTTGGAGTAGGAGTTGGAGTAGGAACTGTAGTAACTCTTGGCTTAATTTCTTCTGGAGTTGCTACACACTCCCCTGTGTAGTAATTGTAATAAGGTTTTGCAGGACCACATGGCCCCGCTGGTATTGGCTGTGGTTGTGGCTGTGGTTGTGGCTGTGGTTGTGGCTGTGGTTGTGGCTGTGGTTGTGGCTGTGGTTGTGGCTGTGGTTGTGGCTGTGGTTGTGGAGTTACAGCACTTGGTGCACCTGCAGCACATCCAACAAAGATGCTACTAAATAGTGTTGCTGGTTGTCCTTGCCCCTCATCTACATATGTTTCAATATAATATGCCCAACCAGAAGGACAACTTGAATCTGGCTTCATAATTGGTAAAGAAACTTCTAGTTTAGGAGCAAGATACTGTTCATTAATTGGAGCAGTATCAATCTTTGGAATAACTGGCAATTCCATTTCTGCTCTTAGTTTTGCTATTTCATCAATTACAGCCTGGAATAAATCTGGGGTATCTGTAATAATTTTATTAATATAAGAAGCATATCCGCCAGCAGCCTTTAGAACATTTGTAATAAATGATTCACTATTAATATCAATTCCAGCAGCCTTTGATAGATCAAGAACCTTTAGGGCATTTTCTATTTCTACCTTTGTACCGCCGAAACGCTTACTAATTTCATCAGTCATTCTTCTGATGGAAACCATTGTTACATATTCAATATTTTGAATTGTTTCTTGAATACCATCTATGTTATCTTGTATAACTACCTTTTGTTTTTCAAGATTTCTTGTTTGTTCAAATTGAATTTTGCTAATTTCTAATTGTATTTTTTTATTAGCCTCTTCTATTTCTATCCTGCCCAATGCTGCAATTTCTTGCTTTCTAGCATTTTGCAATACCTTTCTTTGGTTGGAAGATGCCATATTTCTTTGTTGGCTACGAAGATCTTCTACAGCCTTTGCAGCAGCAGAGATATCACCAGTAGTGAGTGCGTCCGCTACAGTTAGTCTTGCTCTTTGAACATTTTCAATGTCTTGATTAATCTCAAGAATATTTTCAAGAATTCTTTCCTGCTCATCATATTTAGCATTAATTTTTTCTTCAGCAAACCCGATTGCCTCTAGTGCAAATGTATTTTCTTCAATAATATCTTGAAGTGGTCTAATTTGCTCTCTTTCTATTTGATCAATCTTGCGTTGAACTTGCTCTAGCGCCCATTCTTGGTCTTCAAGAGCACGGTTTTGACGCTCTAATTCATGAGAATATCTCATTGTAATTAGTTGTTCTTGTAGATCAAGGAATGCTTTCTTTCTATTCAAATCAGCAATTGTTGCATCACCAATTTCTGCACCTGCTTCTTGTATTAGGGCAGCCTCTCTTTTTAGTCTTGCATACTCTTTAATTGCTGCAATATTCTGTTGAACTCCAGCCTTTGTCTTCAATAGAGCAGCCATTTCAGCATTACCTGCTAGTTCTGATGCTGTAGCAGCATCTACCTTTGCTATTCTTAATTGTCTATATGCTGCAATTTGATTTTTAAGGGCTGTAATCTCATCTTGCAAAAATCCTTTTTTGCTATTAGAGTTTGCTGTATCAACTTTGTTTAATTCTTTAGAAATTCTTAAGGCTTCTTCAATTGCTTTTCTAATTTTTATTTCATAATCTACAACTGCAGCATTTGCAGTACCCCTTCTATATGCTGCTTCTGCGGATGCATCTGCTGCTGCCCCTGCTGCTATATTTGCATCTGCAACTTTATTTAAGGCATCTGCGGTTCTTAAAGCCACGGCATAATTTACCAAAAGTGCTTCTGAAACACCAGCGGTAGCACCCTTCAATATAAGTTGTGCCTGACTTAAGTCATTCACTCCCTTAATAACCTTTGCCAAATCTGGATCTATTAACTTAACTGCTTTTCTAAATAGTGCTAACTGTGTTGCTGAATCTGGCACAGAAGATTTAATAGTATTAAACAGTCCATCAAACATCTTATTGTATTGGTCAAGATTTAGACTTCCACTATCAGCAAGTCTATTAATACTTTCAATATATGATGATACTGCAGTACCTGCATTTTTTAGAGCAGCCTTTGCTTGTTCTGTTGGCACAAGCGCTTCAACAAGTTTAATTTGAGCAGAACGTCCTTCTCCTTCTGCAACGTATTTAAATGTTTTCTGAAGTCCACTAATATAAGTAGTTTGGAATCCTTTTAATGCATTTCCAACTTCACCATTTAATTGCTTAATGCCTGCTTCATCAAATTTTAGATTTGCAAAGTCAAGTTTGACATTTGTTTTGCCAGCCTCTTCTTTTATAGCAGCAATTAATTCTTGAACCTTTTCTTTTGCCATACCTTGAGAAATAAGTTCTAAACCTTTTAGAGTTAACGCAGACTTTGCTTCTTCGTCAGATAGTCTTGATACAGCACCAATTGTTCCGCCAAAGGCTTCTTGGAATCCTTTATCTTGCTTTAATTTTTCTCTTTCACTTCTTTGTACAGCAGAAAGTCTTTCTAGTTCTTCTCCAAAGTTTTCAAGAGATCCCTTTTGTGGAATTAATCCAAAATAATCGGAAAGGAAGTCGGACTGCTTTGTTGTCTTTGCCAAAACATCACTAAAGGCTTCAAGTTGTTTTCTTTGCTCCTCTAGTCTCATATTGTTTAGTTTAATAGCACCAGCCATAAGACCAATTACTGTTGTTGCTATTCCAACAGGACCTAAGAAAGTTTTTAAGAATAATCCTGCTTTTGCAAGATTTCCAATAAATCCTGCTCTAGCGGCCATTCCTATTCCTGCCTCTTTTGCAGAAATCACTGCCCCTGCTGCATAACCAATTCTACTTTGTGCAAGTTCTAAAATCTTTGTCTGCGTCAGTGCTTGTGTAACAGACATTAATACAAACATAAGTCCAGTTAATTTTGATATTGCACCAGAAAACTTTGCTAATGGGCCATCTGCAAATAATGTTGTAATTCCAGATAATGATGATATGGCAAATGTCGCAGACATTAAACCAGCATTCATCTTGCTAAGTCTTTCTGCGTTTAACCTTCCTTGTCTTACCTGCTCATCACCAACTCTTTTAATACTTTCTGACAATGCACTTTGTTCCTGTATCTGTGACATTGGTATTTCTTCAGGTGCACCTTGTGGCCTTCTTGCTATTCTTCGTCTACGACCACCACTTTGAGTTCCAGATACCGCTTGTGTTCCAAGATTTTCTGCAACAGCAACAGTTTCATCTGTCTGATTTATCATTCCAACCTGAAGACCACGTGCAATATCTTCTCCAATAGGAATTGTTCTACGTGAAGGAGATTGTGTTCCAGCAGCCTGAGCGGTTGCAAGAACTGCTTCATTTGCTACCTGTGCTCCCTGTGATGCTGCAATTGAGGAAACATTAATTCCTCCAGTCATTCCTCCATATCCACGACCAACAAAATGCTCTCCTCCAAGCCTTATTGCTTTTCCGCTTGGCAAATTGATTTTCTTTTTCTTTGACATTTGACCAGGGAACTTTTGGCTTGGAACCTGGTATGGTTGCATTCCAGCAGCGATAGCCTGAGATTCATTTATATTAAACCTTATTTCAGTAAATGCTGCTTCTGCCATATTTAATGCTTGTCTAAGTTGTGAAAATTCTGGCAGCGTTGAACGCACTTCTTTTTCTATAGCAGCAAACTGTGTTGATGTTATTGTTGCATTTTCATCAAATGATATTAATGATTGAACTGCTTCTTGTAATTTAGAATCATATAATGTCAATTCTGAAGATACATCATCAATTTTTACTCCAGCAATATTTAATGATTTATTCCATTTTTCCATACCCTGTTTTTGGAAATCTGATAAAAATTCTGTAGCCATTACTGGTTTATCTCCAGCCATTCCTATATTCAATGCTTTAGACTGTGTAAATCCAAGCCCAGAATAAACGAATGTTTTTAATTCATTTCCAAATACTTTTGCTAATTCTCTCAGTGTTGCCATCATAGATTGAGACATTGTTTTTGGTGCTTGCTCTAACATTTCAAGCAACTTGCCAATTTCTACAATTTGTCTATTTGTTATGTGTGCAAAATCAGCATCTCCAGGTACGCCTTTCTTATAACCTGGTATATTTCCAGCAATCATTCCTTGAATTAATGGGGCATATTTCTTTGCCATTTCTGCTGGAATAACTGCTTCTCCAGGCGTAAGCATTGCTGGAACAGTATCTTTATTTCCAGTTCCTGGAACCATTACAACACCATTGTTGTATCGCCTTCCTGGCTGAGGAATCATTGCTCCTGGGAAATTCATTGCAAATCTTTGTCCTGCAGATATTGCAGCCAAATATTCAGCAGTTAGTTTCTTTAATGCTCCAGCCTCTACATTAAATGTTTGGGTTAATCTAGAATGAGCCTGATCAAGAGAGGCAGCAACAGCAGCAGCATTTTGTTGTTCAACTGTCAAATATTCAGTTTGCTCTCCTAGTATTTGTGACTGTCCAGTTAATCTTAAATATCCATTACGAAGAACCATAAAACCTTTAACAAGGTTTGCTATTCCGTTTGCAACCAAACCAAATGTCATAAGAAGAACTGGCCCAATTGCTCCTACCGCAACAGTTAAAAGGGTTATTGCTTTTTTAGCGCCAGAGGATAGATTATTAAACTTATCTAGTATTCCTCCAATAAAATCTACTATAGGAGTTACTGCTTCTAAAAATGTCTGTCCAACTGGAACTAATGTTAGTTTTAGATCTTCTACTGCCTTTCTAAATTTATTCATTGCAGATTCTGCAGTCATGCCTAATTCTTGTTCTGCAAGAGCGCTCAATTCTTCTACAGATGCTCCAGTTAATTCAAGAACACGAGATGCTTGATTTCCATCTCTAATTACGTTATCAAACAATGCAGACAAACGGGCTTGCTGGAACTTACCAAATAATTGCTCAATTGCTCTTTGTCTATTTAAATCACTTAAATTATCAAGAGCAAGTGCAAAATCTATTACTGTTTGCTTTACATTACCAACATTCTTTTCTACAATTTGATTAATGTTAATACCAAATCCAGCAAGCATGTCGCTTGCCTTTTCTGTTGGGTTGATAAGAGATGCAAGGCCAGACTTTAGTGCGTTAGCACCTTCTGATGCATTGATACCGCCTTCTTTCATAGCAGCCATGAAGAATGCTAAATCTTTTACATCTCCACCTAACTCCCTAACAATTGGTGCTGCTTTAGGAATTGCAGTTGTAATATCATCAAGTGATACAACGGTTTGGTTTTCAACTGCGTTCAAGAAGTTAATTGCTGCTGCAAGATCTTCAGAAGACATTCTGAAAGCATTTTGTAATGAAATTGTAGTTTCAAGAGCCTTTTGCTGATCAATCTGACCAAGAACTTGTAGTCTTGTTGCTTCAATGGTTTGACGCTGTAAGTCTAGACCTTGGAAACCTGCAGCGGCTGCTTCTGCTGCTAGACCAACTGTTTGTGAAACAGCAATACCATATTTAGTAAACTGCTCTCCAATTTCTGTTATGTTATCTAAAGCCTGTTTAGTTTCTGCAGCAGGAGTAAATAAGTCTCCATAAACTTTTCTAAATTTAAGTGCTGCTGCTTCCATTTCCATAAATGTACGAGCAGCAGTCGTACCAAGCGCAGCAAGTGGAAGGGTAAAACCAACCATCAACTGACGGCCAGCCCACTGTGTATTCTTACCAAAATTCAACAGATTTGTTGAACCTTGTTTCATTAATTGATTAAATAAAGCCTGTCTTTGTGCTGCAATTTGTACTTGTGTGCCAAAATCTTTCATATCAAGCGATGTAGGCATAATTGCAATTGCCTTCATTGCTCCAGTAGCATCACGACCCATCTTAATATACTGAGTCTGTAGTCTTTTTACTCTTTCTTCTGCTACCTTATTTATTGTGTCAAATTCAGAACGGAATAGTTTTCCAAATGTTTTTGTGGATGCCCCCGCATAGCGGAAGTATTCCCGCATAGAAAATTTGTTTTTTTCTAGTGAGTCTGTAAAAGATTCTGCTGTTGTTTTAACTGTTCGTAATTCTGCAGAGAACCCACTAATAGCATTTACGCTATTGATGAAGTTTCTCTGCAGATCACGTTGTGCTAAAGCAGCCGTTTCACTTGAACGTGCTACAGATGTGTGAAACTGTGATATCTGACGCTGAAGCGATTTTAACTGTGCTAATGCATTTGACGTATCTATATTTACGCCAATATTAGCATTAACGTCAGCCATTAGGTTTCACCTTCTTTATTAACTTGTCATTACATACTTGTATTTAGAACATCTGAAACTTCAGCAAGTTTAACACCTGACGCTGCTTCGACGATCTTATATACTGTTGGAAGGTCAAGAAGTTCTTCCAACTTTGCAATATCTCCAGCCAATTCAGGCTTGTATTGCTGCATTGCAATTTGAACACATTCGACAAGAAGAGTCATTGACTTTTCGTTGTCTTCCGCCACTGCCCCAACTCCTTCAAACTTCTTCATAAAAGGACGAAGAAGAGAGATTTTTAGGGGACGAACATTGATTTTTGTTCCGTCGATCAGCGTGAGGGTATTTTCCTCATGCACTGTTGTTGCCATTTTTCCTCCTATAGGTTAATCTCAATTATAGCATAAAACACTAATTTCTAAGATCTTCGTAATCTATACCCATTCCAATTCCAAAGCCTGCTTTTCTTGCATTCTCTCCCTGAAGAGCAAGAATATCATTACTATCTGTTGCCTTTCCTTTGCTAAAAACTCTAGCCTTCATATCTTCCCACTCTTTTTGGCCACGAGTTTGACCAGATTGTTTGTCTAAATCTACCCCCTGTATTGCCGCCAAAAATTTTTTTTCAGAATAATCTAGTTCTCTTTTTATACTTAAAGTAGCAAGCAGTTCGGGCATTGATAATGACTCTTCTAATTCGGAATAATCTTTCCAAATACCAAGCAAAAATACCTCAGATTCTAGTTTTGCTAAATCTAAATCAGACCATGACGTACCACTATTATTTGCTTGATCTTTTACGGTCTCATCTGATGCCTGATTTATCTTTATACCTGCAGCAATATCTATAACTTTATATACCGTTGGCATATCCATATTGTCTTGCAGGTCTGATACAGTTTTTGATATTTTTGGATAATATTGTTTCATACATATTCTTGCACATTCAGATAGGATTTCTATAGCCTCATAGTCATCTTTTGCATCTTTTACTAAGTCAAATTTTTGCATAAATTCTCTTAGATATTTAATCTTTAATGGAACAAGATATATCTCTGTACCGTCAATTAAAAAAATATTATCACTATTATAAATTTCTGTAGCCATTTTATCTATTCTATCATAACGAAAAACCCGCCACACGAATGTGACGGGTTTCGTTAATCTAAAACTAGATTATTATGATGCTGGTGCCCAAGTACGGTCAATAAGTTTTCCGTAGGAAGCACTAGTATCTTCAGGAAGAAGACGGAAGGAAACCTCAAACATTGATGGTTCGTCACGCTTTGCGGATACAGTTACGTTCTCAATTGAGAGCGCACGATACGCAGCGTAAACACGCTCAACATATGCGGAGTCTTCGCAATCTCCAGTTCCAGGACCTACAGCAACAATACCACGCTCAACTGGGCATTCTCCAATGTCTCCTGCGGAGAGATTAAGAGTTTGTCCTGCTGAAGTAGATTTTGTTCCTGATAGTTCAGAATCGCTGTAAGCAAGGGCCAAGAGAAGATTCTCAAGGGTAGCCTCAGCAAAAGCAGTTGCCATATTTACTTGCATTCCCTGCTTGTATAGTTTAGCAACGTCAAGAAGTTGGTCAACCTGTACTTCACCGAAGTCTGGTTGGAACTGCAATTCAAGACCATTCATGGTATAGCCAACATTTGTAAAATCTAAATCATCGGAAAGAGTATCTCTGTACGACTCATTTGCATCAAATGCTGGTAGTGTGCCTGCTGTCAATGTTGTATCTGCAATAAAGAAAGCGGCTGCACCGACGATAATATTATTCGATGTACCACGTGTATATGCCATATTTTTCACCTCTACTTTCAATAGAATCTATATGAAGTTTTTGGCGGGTTTCCTCACCACAAGTATAACAGTGTTTTTAATTATAGGGGTAGTCTGGAGGGGTATTAGAATGATAGTCGTACTCAATAATCAGTTTATTTGCATATACCGTTCTGGCTGAGGCCAACTCAAGAATATCCCTAGTTTCATCTGCCTGATATACCCTGATATTATGAAAATATATGTTAAATGGAACAGTCTTAGGAGAAACGCTGGCACAGTAAGTGTTTACGTCTTGTGCTGCTGCGTCTTCACGATCTAAAGCATCACTAATGATTCTATGTGCATCAGTAATCTTGCTTAGATCTGTACAATAAAGATAGTAGACTACCTGCTCTCTTTTGTGTCTATAAAATGGAGTTGGTCTAAATCTAATCAATCTTTCATACTGAATTAGTAATGGATCATCTACTCCAGGTGCTCCCACGTAGTTCTTAAATACGTCTTCTATATTTGTTGGAGTAGTAGGAAAAATTGGAATCATTTGTTCAAACCCACTTAAAATATCAAACATTTTTAATTGTTCTACCACATATTGATTTATAAATATAGGTGGAAAAGATGTGTCTGTTAATTTAGATACATACGGCATAATCTTATTCTACCTCAATCTTGGCATTGGTAATCCATTTATATCCAGTGGAGACGCCCTTTGATCTACCCTGCCTTGCCCCTGCTGCAAAATTTTGCTTAAATATTTTAGGCTTTTTTATATAATCAAATAGCCCGCTTGCTCTTAAAAATCCTTGAGTAAAATATCTTTGCATGAACTGATCAAAAACTCTTTCAAAAGACCCTTGAACTTCTTCTCCCCCAGGATTTCTTACGGTTATTGGCTTTTTAACAAAAATGGTTTCTCCACCTTCATAAAATCTTAAAACAGAATTCGCTTTTGGTTTAATAGTAACTGGAACACCATTTTCCATAATTCTTGCTTTGTTATAAAATGGTGTATTACTATTTGTCTGGATTGTTCTAGACTGTCTAAAAGTAGAGCCAACAGATAGTCCAAGATTACTAACAGTATAATCAATATCAAATAATCTTGCAGATGGACTTCCAGTTTGATACCATTCATACACATGGTGTAAAGCACTTCTGTTTGATCTTGCTTCAGAATCTATATACATTCCAAGAGCCGCAATAGTTGTTTTACCTAAATTATCTAAAAATACTTTTTTGCCTTTATTAACACCATCTATAAAACCAAGAGAATATTCTGCAATATTTATTAATTGTTTTTCAAAGTTATTGACTGTTAATGATACCCTCATTAGTCACCTACTGCCTGATTTTCTGTTCTACGCCATAGCATTCTATAATATTCAATATTGCCAAATGGATTTATAAAAGGTTCGATTGTACCAACTTCATATATGGTTCCACGACCAACTCTAGGTCCAGCGGTTTCTTTATATATCAATGTGTCAGATGCATTTCTAATATTAGTAACTAAGATATTGCTGACTGCATTATTAACTCCATCACCAGAAATACGAATATCTGATTTAGATCGTGCAACTAATTTACCATCATATTGTAAAAATACTTCTGGCTTTAATTCATCAGTTCCAGCCCCGCCTACTGTTGTGGCATTACAAACTACAGTCCTATCAAAAACCCAATCTTTATTTGGTTGACCATATTGATTTTGAGTAATAATTGGATAATAGATATCCGCTTTCATTGGATATATAAAGTCTGTGGTTTCACAGGTATTCATTATAATACTCCAGGTGAACCAAAGTTGGTTATATATTTCTCCAAGATTTTATCAACTAAAAGATTGCCTGTTCCAAAGAAAGATCCTTTGTCTACTTGAACTTTAAATTGATCTGTTGAATAGTTTGTAATATATCTCTTATGATATTCTAATCTGCCACACTTTAAATCATCGATAAGCATTAGAATTGCATCTTTAATATCATAGGGGACTACTTTATATCCCGTGGCCAATTGGAACAAGTAGTTCCATCCCATAGGGAATGTTACTCCTGGTGCTACAGCAATTGTGTTTGGGCTATCTTCTGAGTCATACATATATACGGAATCAGAGTATGCTAGTGGTACTCCTCTTGGAAAACTTGCTTGACGAATATAAGAATCTGATTGTTGCGTCCAGTCTTTAATAATTGCAGTTTTATCTTTTGTTAAAAGGTAGTTCCACTGTCCATCTCCTTGTGCTTGCGGATTGTCCGCATAATCCCAAACAAGTTGATTATTTTCATATGCCTTCAAAATTAAATATGTTCTATCCCAAACTGGCATGAAGTCTGTATTATTTCCAATTGTTTCATACCAAGATCTTTCATAGTAAAATCCTCCAGGAACAATTGAATCAATAATTGCTCTTGCTAATCCCTCATAATATGTATAATCTTTAATTTCTGTTGCTGTTGTTCCAAGTGTGCTTGGATCTACATATGGTCGCATAATCTCTAGATTATCTTCAACCACAATATCGCCTTCTTCTGCGCTTGTAGACGCAGTAGTATAAACAGCATCATAAATTGTCAGCGCATATGACTCGTCGTATGTATTAAACATGTCTGGAAGAATATATGTGATCTGAGAACTTGCTGAAGATGTTATAGTTGCTGTAACATCATTTACATTTCGTGTACCCTCATTAATAACCAAAATATAATCAGTATTTGGCTCTGGTACATCATATGTAATTGAGAGCGGATATGGTGGGAGTCTTAAGATCTGCATTATACTTTACCGTAATGTTTGGCTACCTCTTCAGGCTTTGCTAGTCGCACTGCCTTATGCTTTAGCCATTTTTCGGATACCTCCTTGGTAACAATATTATAACCCCTTTGGAGTTGCCCCACGCCATTCCAATGTAGGTTTCTTTCTGAAAATACCGCAATTTTTTCTTGAACGGTATCTGACTTTACTTCTTGATGATCTTCTCTAGGAACAAAAGGTAAAATTGCTTCTAGTAAATCTAGTTTTGTTGTTGCACCAAATACATCAATATCGTTTTTCTTTGCATATGATTTTAATTGTGGTACTGTCATCTTATTGAATTTTTCTACTACTTCTTTTGTTGTTGCCATTTTATCCTCCACTGCTATTATATCAGAAATGCCTATTTATATAAACTTTGTGGTTTCTTCACCCCAGAAGGAGTTCCACTGATAATTACATTTTCTCCAAAGTTTGCTGTTGGTATACAACCAAGAGCATATTTTTGTGTTATTACTCCATTAGGTCCACTAATGATTGTTCCTATACCGCCAACTGCAATACATCCATCACCACTGTGTTGATGATCTACTGTTGGACTTCCTGGATATGACATTTGTTCTCCTAATGTGATAAAGGAGGACAGTTTTACCTGCCCTCCTTATCGGTTAGTTTTTACAAACTATGCAGTTGGGTCAACGGCTGCATCTGCGTAAGCAACTGCATCCTGCTCTTCCCATTGAATACCAAAGCGGACGAATACTGTGTATTCAATTGTATCCTTCTTTGGCTTGTACTCACGGTTTACCGTGATATCACGCTGGA
>Ga0315909_10002693_pt1 | contig 22405 bp, 23 predicted proteins | sample LakEriMetagenome_11_FD_203527 | JGI IMG/M metagenome (GOLD analysis project Ga0315909, IMG submission 203527) | Freshwater fungal communities from buoy surface, Lake Erie, Ohio, United States - Buoy 2 MA125 | ecosystem: Environmental > Aquatic > Freshwater > Lake | place: USA: Lake Erie, Ohio...
ATCCAGGACAAGCTAAAGAAAAAACTAGTCACCTCACAGGTACAAAAAATATATATAGCATTAGATAAAGACGCAATTAAACAAGCTTTATCATTTTGTGAAGAATTATTAAACGAGGGTAAAGAAGTATATTTAGTAGAATTACAAGATAAAGATCCAAGTGAAATGGGTTTTGAAAACTTCACTAAATTAATTCAAACCACTCAACCATTAACCTTCTCAAACTTATTTGAGAAAAAACTAGAATTAGTATGATTGAAAAAAATGTTCATGTCTATAAAAAAAGTGTTACTCGTATTTTAGATATAGACCCTACATCTAAAAGAGTTAGTATTTTAGATAATCGATTCTATAGTCGAAACCAAGACTACTACCCCTCAGTAACAAGCATATTGCAATTTATGCCTAAAGGTAAGTTTTTTGAAACTTGGCTTAAAGATGTAGGACATAATGCTGATGTTATAGCTAGAAAAGCTGCTGATGAAGGTACTCAAGTACATGATGCTATTGAAAAATACCTTAAAGGAGAAAAAATTCAATGGTTAAATGAAGAAGGATATTCTAATTACTCTATGGATGTTTGGAAATTAATTCTTAAATTCCATGACTTTTGGACAACTTATAAACCCACTTTGATTGAAAGTGAAATCCACCTATTCTCAGATCAATATAAATACGCTGGAACATGCGACTTAGTTGTTGAAATTGATAATGTTAGATGGTTATTAGATATTAAAACTTCAAATTCAATCCATACATCTATGGATTTACAATTAGCAGCTTATGCTCAAGCCTGGAATGAAACATTTGAAGAAAAAATAGAAAAAACAGGTATTATCTGGTTAAAATCTTCTAAACGTGGTGAAGGTAAAGGAGATAAAATTCAAGGTAAAGGATGGGAAATATATGAGCCAACACGTACTTTTGAAGAAAACTTAAAATTATTTAATTCTATACATGAGTTATTTAAACTTGAGTATCCTAACCCAAAACCATCTTCTGAACAATTTCCTATTGAGATTCAACTAGACCCTAATATTTATGAGAAAACTCAAGGATGATTTCTTTAATAAAGCTACTGCGTGAGGTTCTTATTGACGAAGGTGGAAATGTGTTTAAAGGTACAGAATTTGATGCCCAAGATATAGTATTAGATAATATTAAACCTACAATTGAAAAATTTGTTAGTGATTTAAGTAAAATTTTTCCTAACAAAAAATCAACATTAACCCCATTAACTGATAAAAGTAACTGGTTAGGATCAACTGGTAGTAAACCTAAATCAGGAGATGTTGATTTAGCTTACTCATCAGAATATCTGTTTAAAGATGGAAAAGCTGATACTGATGGTTGGGGTATTAATCAAAATGAATATGATTCTTTATATGAAAAATTAAAGAAATCATCTCGTACAGCTACTGATGAAGCAATTCAAACTAATGCTTTAATACGTTTAATTGTTAATAAAATTAATAGTACTGGAGGTGATATACATGCTAGTGATAAAGCAGCAAATGGAGGAACAATCCACTTTTCATATCCTCAATACACTCCATCTGGAGAAAAATTAGACTTAAGAGCTCAACTTGATATAGATACAGGAGATATGGACTGGTTAAAATTCAGATACAATTCTGAATTGCCTGAAGATAATCCTGAAATTAAAGGTCTACATAGAGGACAATTAATGTTAGCTATGTTTGCTGCTACAGGTTATACTTTTAAAAGTGGTAGAGGATTTATACGTAAAGATACAGGTGATGTTATCGCTGATAAACCCCAAGGTGCTTTAGAAGTATTTAATCAAGAATACCAACCATCACAGCCATTAACTTTAGAGACAATTAATAATTATGATAAGTTAATGAGTTATATTAAAACTAATCTTAAACCTGAGGACAAAACTAAAGCGTTAGATTTATTTAAAGAAGCTTTACGTAGAGCTAATGCTTATGTTCCTGATAATATTTAATTACTATGAGTGGAGCAGCGGGTGGTGTCACCATTAATAAAGAAAATTTAAAAGACACAATACGTGATTATAGAGATACTGTCTTAAAACCATTAGGATTAGATAAATCTTATAATATCACTGGAGTTCGTTCTAGACCTGAAAAAAATACTTTTGGAGATATTGATATAATTATATCCTTTCCTGGAGGTGATAAAAAAGAACTTAAACTACAATTAGCTCAATTTATAAAACAAATAGAGAAAATCCCAGAAATCCCTCATAAAAAAAATAAAAAATATTTTATACATGGTAATATAGTTTCTATTCTATATCCGATAACTGGTAAAGAAAATGAATATGTTCAAATAGATAATGTTGTGACATCATCTGAAGATGAAGGCAAATTCACATACAAAATGTTAGATTTACCCGCTCAAGAGCAAGGTTTAGCTTTAGGTTTAGCTAAAGCTATATTCACAGAATTAGATGAAAAACAAATAGAAACTCTATTTAAAAATTTAAACATTCCATCAAATATTGAAAAACCTGGTGAGGGAGAAGAATATGACTTTAATTTGAATACATCAGAATTATCTTTAAGAATTGTTCCTATAGGTAAAAACAATGGTAGAGAAATATGGAAATCTAATAAGTTTTCTGATATTAAAATATTACTTGCTTCTTTAGGTGTTGATATTGAAAAAGATAAGTTTGAGACTATACTTGAAAAAATTAAAAAATTTAAAAATAGAAGATCAATAGATAGACTTAAAGGAATGTTTGCTACAAACATTCGAGTTGGTGATACTGAAATTACAAGAGAAAAAGGTATTAAAAAACAACAATCACTAGATACTGTAGCTGCTTTAGAAGGTAAATATAGTCCATTAGTAATGAGTTTAATTAAACCATTTATTGAAGGTGAAACTATAATTGTAGAAGACGAAAACCAATCTAAAAAAGTAATAGCAGTATTCCCAGGTAAATTTAAACCACCTCATAAAGATCATATATCTCGAATTAAAGCCGCAGCTAATGATGCTGATGAAGTACTTGTTATAATATCAACAAAAACAGAGCCAGGTGGTGCTCCTAAAACTAAAAAAGAAAAAGAAAAACTTGAAAATAGATTAGGTACAGAAATGCCTATAACAGTTGATCAAAGTTTAGAAGTTTTTAAATCACTTAATCTTCCATCTAATGTTAAAGTAATAACATCAACAGATTCTTCTCTTCCTGTTCCCTTACCAAGTCCTGTAGCAGCAGCTTATGAATTATTTAAAAATAATCCTGATCAACAATATATAGGAGTATTTGGGAAAGAAGAAGATTTTGTTAGATTTGGAGACACTCCTTCAAATGTGACTATTAAAAATTATGATGGATCAGCTGGGAATTTAAGTGCTACTGATTTAAGAGTAGCGCTAAAAAATAACCAAGATATAACTTCTTTTCTACCAGATGGAATTACTTCAGATGGATATAAACAAGCTTTAGGTTTAGATGTAGTTCAAGAAGATAAAGAAATTACAACTTGGGTTGAAGAAAAAATAGATAATGAAGAATTAGATATAGATACAACTGGTGTGTTAGATGATACTGATATTATTATATCTAAACATGTCAAAGATAGAGCAAAAGAAAGAAACATTAGCGCAAATGATATTGAAAAATTCTTTCAACATCTAAAACAAGATTCTGAAGCTAATGATGAACTTAAAATAGATTTGCAATATAATAATGCAGTCGCGTCTGATCTTAATAAAACAAAATCAAAACCAAACCCAACAAATATCAATATCCCACTTTCAAAAATTAAAAACAACCAGACTGTAGCTACTACAATAATGAAAGGTAAAAATTTTATACCTAATAACGTTAGAGAACCTAAAATAGTATTTGAAAAAATTCAAGGTGATAGTATAGTTTGTGATGATTGTGGTTGGACATGGGAAATAGAAGATGGAGGAAATGATTTATATATCTGTCATAAATGCGGACATGATAATACTCCTCAACAATCTTCTTCTAATAATTTCTTTGAACCTTTACAAAATCAAGATTTAAATTTAAATACATCTTCAACTTCAAATAGAGTTGATTACTATAAAGATCATATTAAAAATGTAGTACCATCTGATTTTAAGGTTGACAAACATAAAGATAAAATTGTTGTATCTAACATTACTAAAAAGGGATTAGAACATAATTCTGAATTTAGAGATAATTTAATATCACTAACTATGTTTATGATAGATAATGATTTAAATATAGAACCATTACCTAATATAGAATTTATTGAAGATGATAAAGAAAACGCTAATAATATGCTAGGACGCACAGCCCATTATGATCCCAATAAACAATGTGTTACTTTATATACTTATGGTAGACATCCAAAAGATATATTACGATCATATGCTCATGAAATGATCCACCATAAACAAAATTTAGAAGATAGACTTCAACATTATGATGGAACAAATATCAATGAAGATGATCATTTAAAGCAATTAGAAATCGAAGCTTACAGAGATGGAAATATTTATTTCCGTAGCTGGGAAAATTCAAAAAATTAAATAAATGTCAGATAACGTTTTAAAAAAGGAGTTCCAACAAAAGGATGTCCAACGCCTTCGTAACCTAATGCAAGGTAAATATGGAGACAAAACTTCTGTTGGGACAGGTTATACTAAACAGCAAGAGTTTTATGATGAAGGAGATATCTGGGAAGCTGATGGTCGTTCTTGGACTATCAAAAACGGAATAAAACAAAATATTACTAAACTAGATAAAGCAAAAGAATCAATTAATTTGCCACTTTTCTGTCCTTGTTGCAGTAATATGATGAAACCTCATTTAGATAAACGTTTTTATCTCCAATATAAGAGATGCTTTAACTGCCAGGTAGATTTTGAATCAGATTTAAGAAAAAAAGGTTTATTAGAAGAGTATGAAAAATTTGTCCTTAATTCAGATATTGATGGTATTATAAATGATTTTAATATTTGGATTGATGAGGAAATAAATGGGTCCAACACCTCATATGTCACTGAAGCAGGTGATGTAGAACGTTGGGTAGGTTCTTCAAAGCAGAAGTTGTTAGAGAATAAGGAAGAAACAATTAAGTACCTACAAAGTTTAAAAAAATGAGTGAAATTCAAATTATTGTTCCGATCATTATTGCGTTGACAACTTCAATTTTTGGTCCGTTACTAGTAAAATGGGTTGAAAAAAAATTTATCAATAAACTTAATAATGATCCTTTAAGAGATGCTATACAGCATAATGAGATCATTGAGCAACAACTTGACGCAATTTTACAAGAAGTAGATTGTGATCAAATCTATATCGCTCAATTCCATAATGGAGGCCACTTTTACCCTACAGGTAAATCCATCCAAAAATTCTCAGTGTTTTATGAGATTACTACTCCTGATACTAATTCATTAAAAACACTATTCCAAAACATCCCTGTATCCTTATTCAGTAAGCAATTTTCTCTTCTATATGAAAAAGGAGAAATCATTATTGAAGATATGAATACTGGACCTACATACGGTCTTGACTTATATCAAGCTGATGGCCCTGGTTGCAAATCAGTCTATTTATTTGCTATCAAAGGTTTAGATAATAGAATAATTGGAATCATGGGAGTTCATTATGTTGGTAAAAAACACAAGTTTACCCCAAATGAATGGATATTTATACGACAGAAAATAGGCGCTATAGGTAACCTAATGGCTAATTATTTAAATAATAAAAAATCACAATAATGGAGTTTTCAACTTTTATTTCATATCTGTTTCATTCAAGAACACAAGCCCATATCTATCATTTACAAACACCTTTATATGCTGAGCATATTGCTTTACAAGCATATTATGAGGGTATTGTTCTTTTAATTGATGGTTTAGTAGAGTCATATCAAGGTAAAAATGGTATCATCCATGATTACACTAACTTTAATTTAAAACAATACCAAAGTAAAGAACAAGTTATAGGTTACTTTGAAACACTATGTGAAGCAGCTTATCAAGCTTATGAAGTAGTAGAAGACAGTTATTTACAAAACCAAATTGATACAGTAACTGAATTAATTAAATCAACATTATATAAACTTTCTCATTTACAATAATATGGCATACAAATACAAATTAGTTAAAGAAATAGAAGCATCTACAATAAAAGATATAGGTACATTCATTAAATCAATTACCATTCAACCTGGTAATATTCCTCTAGAAGCAATGAGAAACATCTTTGTTGAGATACCTAGCAGCAATAACCCAGATGATGAAATTAATACTTTAGATAAAGGTATTCGTGATATATTATCAAAGGATGGAGGATTTAGTAAAGAAGATATAGAAGAATATATGCGGTATCTTTATGGTTTACGTAAAAATACTGTTACCTCAAAAGGTGTTCCCATTAATGAAAAAGATGAAGATGAAGATAAAAAAAAGAAAAATTTTATGAAAACAGCTTTTGATATGGCCCAAAAAGGAAATCTTGACCCTACCCCAAAACCAGAAGATAACACCTATATGTCTCCTGAAGAACATGAGGAGCGTAAAAAACAAGGTAAAAAGAATTTAACTAAAGAAGTTTTACGTAGACTTAAAAATCATTAATATTTATCATAAATTACCATAAATGGATAAAAAACTACGAACTTTAATAAGTCAACTCATCAATGAAGAGTTTTCTCTTATGGAGAAAAAACGCAAAAAAGATGAAGCACCTTCTGAAGAAAATATTGACTTAGATATGACAATGCCAACTGAAGAACCATCAACTGAAGAACTCCCAATTGAAGAACCAATAACTGAACCAACTGGTGAACCATCAGGTAACATGGATTTAAGCGGTGGTAATTCTATTGAAAGACGTGTTGGGCAAGGTTTACAAATGGCTTTAGAAGCAGCCAAAGAAATGCCAGATGGTGAAAATAAAAGCAAGTTAATCAGACAAATAGGAAATACAGCCTTATTCTTTATGAAAACACAAATCCCAGTAGATGGTGGTGAAGGCCAAGTATAATTTATATTAATCAAAAATCAATAAAATCTATGACTACTCAAGAGTTATTTGAACAAATGCAAGGTTTATGGAACGAGTTTTCAGCTGAACACTCTAAAACGTCTAAGGCTGCTCATGGTAGAGCCCGTAAAACAGTTGGTGACTTAAAAAAGTTAGTGACCGAATACCGTAAGGCTTCTGTCGCAGAAGACAAAGCAAAGTAATGAACCGCAATAAGTTATAAGGGGGGATGACCCCCTTATTCTTATTTAAAATTAATTTAATATGCCCTACGAAAGAAAAGGTAAGTGTATATTCAACAAAGAAACAGGTGAAAAAAAAGGCTGTTCTACTACTGTTGGTAAAGCTAAAAAATATATGAGAGCTTTATATGCTGCTGAAAAAGGTACTATTAAAGAAGAATCAAATAAATTGTCCCAAGCTATTGAAGATAGAGCTGAAGATATTTATCAAGCGATGAAAGCAACTGCTTTAGAAAAAGCAGTAGACAGATATGGACCAGATGCTGAAGATGTATTACGAGGTAGAGCAGTTAAAGTAGCTAAAAATCAAGTTAAAATGAAAAACACAGATCGTCTTAAAGAAATTGTTAAGAAAAAATTATCTAAGGGTCAAGAAAAAATTGACGCTAATAAAGATGGTAAAATAAGTGGTGAAGACTTTAAATTATTAAAAGCTAAAAAATCAATTAAAGAAGAAGCTGATTATGAAGGTGAGATGGCTAAATCTGAACTTCGTAATTTAATCCAAAATGCTCAAGAATTAATGAATTCTTTAGATGATGATACTCAATTAGAAGCTTGGGTGCAAAGCAAAATTACTAAAGCTAATGACTACCTCAACTCAGTCACCCAGTATTTAGGTTATCAAAACACAAAACAAGGTCCTGTTGATGAAAAAACAGAATACTATTTAGACTAATATAATGGCAAGTAAGCAGGAATTAATAGATAAAATTCAAACTATAGCTAAGCGTGTATACGCTTCTAAAGTTAAAGATAGTACTTTAGGTGTCACACCTGAAGATGTTGATTTTGATACAGAGACATTCCCTGTTTTAACTAAATTTCCAATATTAAAAAAAGTTGTAACAGATTTACTAACAGATCAATTTGAGATGTTTATATCTGATATACAATGGGTAGCTCCACGTCCTACAACATTTAAAATTGTTTTAGCTAATGGACAGTTTTTTTATTTTATTTACACTGAAAGATCATGGATCGCTCAAATAGAAGGTAAAAAATATTACCTTTTAAATACAAATGAAGAAGAACAAGCAGCTGAATCAATTGCTCGTGTTTTAAGATACGGTAATAAAGCGGAACCAGAAAAAACAGAAGTACCTACAGGAGGCGAGATACCAGCAGATGAACCTACCCCAACAGGTGAAGAAATACCATCCCCTGAAGGAGGGGAAGAAACTCTACCAGCTGAAGAACCAGCTGAAGTTGAACCAACAGTTCCAGCATAATGAACATACTTGAACAATTTTTAAATAAAATATCTCATAAATTCTCTAAAGGATATCCTGACATGAATAATGAACAGGATATTTTAATTATTGAGTCTGAGTTAAAAAAATTAGGTCTTTTCTTAGAAGAAGATCTTGACTCTACAATTAAAGATCTAACTAGTAAAGATAAAAAAATATCTAAACTTCAAACATTTACAGATTTAGCTACTTTAACATACCAGCAATATGATTTAGGTGATATCAAAACTGTATTCCCTACTCCTGTAAGTACTATAAAAGATTGGAGACAATATGTTGAAGGATCATTATCTAATAAAGGTAGAGAAGTAGAAAATTGTATTAAAAATTATGCTATTTCTAAAAAAGTAGATTCTAAAGAAATATCTAAAGGAAGAGGAGAAGATGTTATAATTGGAGGTAAAACTACCGAAATCAAATCCATGCAGGATAATAAAATTAATACTCAACTCCAAACTAGCTTCTACACTAATGACCCAAATAAATTTTACATTTTTGTCTCTAACACATCCCAAAAAGATATTAATATTAGAGTAGTCTCTAGTCAGCTTTTATTTAAAGCTATTTTAGGTAATGATGTTTCTGATGAAATTGAAAAAACTGGAGAATCTAAAGTATTATTAGATCAAGTAACAAAAGGTATAGAAACATTAGATTTAAAAAAATTCATAATGACTTCTTTATTAACAGGTAAAACATCTGAAGGTTCTAAATCCTTTTATATAGGAAAAGATGATAAAATAAGAGTAAGATTTATAATTAGAAAAGCATTAACAGAACAACCCAAAAAGAAAAAATGTGATTGTGGTTGTGATAAATGTATGGATGCTCCTATGTTGAATGAGTCTAAACAATATAGTATGCCTATATCGGAGAACATGCGTTATCATTTGGATAAACAAATAGCAATCCATGATAACACATTTCGTCCTGGTTCTAAAGCTCATGTTGATTTAATCCACGAAGCTCGCCTACTATGGAAAAAAGGAGTTATTGAATTACAAGGTGAAGATAAAATGTTATTTGAAAACACAGATTTAGGTCGTTTTGGAGTATATGAAGGTGAAGTTGTTCCACTTGATTTACCATTGATAGAAATTGAGACATTAACCGAGGCTGAATTAGAAGAAGAAAAGAAACAACCTGCTATAGGAAAACCTAAACGTGGTGGTTCTAAAAAGTTTTATGTTTATGTTAAAAATCCTAAAACTAAAAAAATTAAAAAAGTATCATTTGGTATGGCGGGTGGTGGATTGAGAGCTAAACTTAATAACTCTAAAGCCAGATCAGCTTTTTCTAAACGTCATAATTGCCCACAAAAGAAAGATAGAACTAAAGCTTCATACTGGAGTTGCAGATTACCTCGTTATGCAAAGTTATTAGGTTTCAAAACAACATTCTCAGGATACTGGTAATATGAAACTTACACACATACTAAAACAACTCCTTGAGGAGCAAAAGAAAAAAGCTGATCGCTGCAAACGTATTGCAGATCGTAAGTATGATAAACCTTCCGCTTACAAATCAGGAGCAATTGTTAGATGTCGTCAAGGTAAAATCTGGAAGGATTTAAAAGAATATGAGGATTTAACTACTAAAAATAGTTATATAGATATAGATGGTAATTTAGATTCTGACCATATTCAAAATGATTTAATTAAAACAAAACCATATTATAAATCATCATTACCTAATTATTTAACTAATGAACCATTAACAGATGATCAGATAAATCAATTAATAGAATTATTTACTGATAATGAAGCTGATATATTTGATTCTGATTGGATGACAGATGCTGATAAACTTAAATTTAATCAACGTTGGCAAAAAGCAGACATAAATGATTTAAGTGATTGGTTTGTAAGTTTTGTAGAAGGATTAGCTGATAATTGGAAAGAATATCCATTAAACGAAGATGAATCACTCCATAAATGGTTCAAGCGTAAAGGTACACCCGGCAAAGAAGGTGGATGGGTAGATTGTAACACTTGTCGAAATGGTAAATGTAAACCTTGTGGTAGAAAAAAAGGTGAAAAACGCGCTAAATACCCTTCATGCCGTCCTACACCTGCTCAATGTAAAACAAAAGGTAAAGGTAAAAAATGGGGTAAAACAAAATGATTAAATTAGTTAACATATTAAAGGAAATATTACTAACTGAACTTAATAAACAACAGTTAGATACTATATCTAAAACATTAGGTGTTGAACGCTCTAATGAATTTGATAGCAAACTAAACTCATTAAATGCTAAAGGTTTAACATATCCTGATATACTAAAACAAGTTAAAGATGGTGTATCCCAAGGAAAATCCCCTGACGAGATCCTCAGTGCCATATCATCAACAGTAGGTAAATCTGCTAAAGACCTAGAATCAGATTTTGAAACTATAGTTGATAACGAGAATGTTATAATACAAGTACCTCATACTCATGCTGCTTCTCGTAAATTAGGTTTATCTACTTATGCTTATAGAGAATGTAAAGGAGGCGGTAAAGATTCAGCCTGGTGCACTACTCATGGATCTCCAGAATATTTTAAAGATTATTATCATAAGGATAACAAAACTCTTTATTATATAAAAGTTAAATCTCCTGAAATAATACAACAATTACAGACTCTAGGTCTTAAACATTTAGTTGTATCTGCTGTTGTTGTTAATGATAAAAATAAAATAAGTAATGTTTTTGATGGAAGGGATGAAGCTATCCCAACTTATTTATATACCCATTATTTAGAAAAAGTATTAGGGCTCAATAAATCAATGTTTATTAGTAGACGTTCTAAAGAAGAACGAGCCTTATCCTTTAAAGACACTCAACTTGATCAAATAAAATATTATATCAAAAATGGAAGTAAAGGTCCATTAATGATAGAGCGCTACTCAGATTCTGAACTCCCTAGTGAGTTAACTTTAGTTGGAGGTGACTTAACATTATATGCTTCTGATATAACTAAATTGCCTAATAATTTAGTAGTTAAAGGTGAGCTCTTTATATCTCAATGCCCAAATATAACAATTATTCCTGAAGGTATAAAGTATAAATCCTTAAAGTTATTTATGTGTCCTGCTATAACCTCTATTTCTAAACCTAAAAATAAAATAGAAAATTTAACTTTAGATGATTGCCCATCATTTACTGAACTTCCAAAAGGAATAAAAGCAGAATATATAAGAATCCAGCAATGTCCTCTGTTTACTAAATTACCTGACAATACTACATGTAATGTTTTAACTATTGGTAATACAAAAGTAAGTGAAATACCTAATAATCTTAAAGTATATAGATTTATATTACATAATACTCCTTTAGCTAAAAAATATAATAAAGAACAAATTGTTAATATAATCCAAGACAAAGGTGGTGAAATTATACAATTTGCTTCTCCTAATTTTAATATAAATTTATAAAGTATGCTCCCATACAAGGACATAGAAGTTACAGATACTTATATTATTCGTGAATTTAGCGAAAATATAGATCCTATTGAATTAAAATGGCATCGTGATAGAGAAGACCGCTTAGTAGAAATAGTAGGAGAGACAAATTGGATGTTACAACTTGAAAATAAGTTACCAACTTCTATGAATCAACCCATATTTATACCAAAAGGCGAATGGCATAGAGTCATTAAGGGAGAAGGTATTTTAATTCTTAAAATTAGTAAGCAGTGAAGAATATACACAAGTTTATAAAATATGTTGTAGATAACTGGAGTTATCCTTTAAATGAAGACGAGATAAAACTTGACGCTAATAGACAAAGATTTTTTGATAAGTTTAAAAATCAAATAGATAAATATAATATTGAAGATATTAATGATGAAACTTTAAAAAAATATATTCTTTATTTTGATAAAATTAAAAATAACTCTCAAGTCACAATTAAAGATTTAGGTGATAAAAATCTCACAGTTATACAACTTATTAAATGGGTTAATTCTATTGGTCAAGGGATTGATGATGATGATGAAAAAGAAATAGAACAAAATCCTGATGTTGTATATAGGAGTGATGATGGTAATATTGTTATATATGATGGTAGCAATAATGATAGATGTATAACATTTGGTGCTGGAGAAAATTGGTGTATAACTAGAGGTTCCTTTAGTGGGTATCGATATAGTGACTATAGAGGCTTCCCAGTCTTTTATTTAGCTAGAAATAGATCTTTACCTAAAGAAGATAAATTAAGTTTTGTAGCTATACAAGTTAGGGATCCAAAAATAAAAGATGCAAACCAACAATATGTCTATACTAATAGGAAAAATAATCCTTACGAGTCAAGACCTATGTCTTTTGATCAACTGCTAAATGAAATACCATGGTTGAAAACAATACCAAACATTAAAAATATATTAAAATATATACCTCTTTCAAAAGCAGAGAAAACAACCTACGCTTTAGCAAATCGTGGAATTACATTTGAGAACTTCTTATCTTTTCCAAATAAATATAAAATAGCATACTTAACATCTCGATTTCAAAGTCTCCCACAACAACGCCCAGAAGCAATTGATCAACCTTTATTTTCAGATATGGGTTATAATGAGTTCTTATCCCAAGAATTTTCTAAGTTAAATAAGGATATACAAGACTATATAGCTATTACTCCTAATATTATCCCTACTGTTTATTTACTTAAAAATTTATTTTCTTTTACTGAAGGAGTTAAAAAATCTATCATATCTAATCTTAGAAATTTTACTCCTGAAGAGTGGCTTAATAACCGAAGACTTCCTTTTAATGTTAAAGTGTTATTAACCAATTTAAATAAATGGTCTATTAAACCTACAGAAACAGTATTTACTATTAAAAATAATACTGAAATTTGTTATTTAAATGCCTCCCCTAAATTAGGTGAATACACATCCTCAGAGATTCGATCAAATGTTAAAATTGATAATGAAACATTAAAAAGCATTTTAAATGATCCTGGATTTGATCCTACATCTCCTAAACCTAAATCAATACCAATAGATATTGTTTTAAGTTTATTAAATATTAGTGGGTTAGATCCATCTGTGACAGGAAAGTTAAAATCTATGATAGATAAGGATCCTAATATTATAAAAGTAACTAATGATCAAGATGACTTACTTATTATCAATAAAAACGATTTAGGTGCTTATACATCTAAAGATAATGTACTTAAAAAAACAAAACTTGATAATACAACAATTGAATTTTTACAAGATTCTAACCCTGAAGCTTTAGAAACTATAAAATCATCAGCTAAAGATATTGTACTTAAATATATACAACATAAAACAGATTCAAATAGTTCTTCTTCTAATACTTATTATGATAAAATTTTAGATGATAATAATAAATTAATTAATTATGCTTTAGAATCTATAGTAGATAAAGTAACACCTATAAATGTTGGAGATACTGAACAAGATTTATTAGGTTATAGAGATGGTAGTGGAGTATTTAAATTTTTTAGTGTACCTCAAAATAAAGCTAGATTTAATCCAAGTCGGATTGCAATCTCTAGCTACTCAAATAAAACTAGTGTAAATAACCTTACTGCTTATGGTTGGTCTTATGCAGAAACAGAAAGATATATTAACTATCTAAAAAGCAAAGACCTAACCTTTAAACCAGATGATCTTTTAGCAGTTATAAGAGACAATCGAATACCAGAATCATCTTTAAGAATGTTTATTGATAATGGTCTTCCTATATCAAAAGAAGGAGAATATAATGTTACTGTTATTGATAATACAGTATATTTTATAAATAAAACAGATGTAGCTAGTAGTTTAAAAGTCAACTCTAATGGCCGACTCTCAAGAGCCCCGGCATCTATTATAAGACAATTTTCTGCTCGTCCTGCTACTGCCAGAACTAGAGCAACTAGACCAGCAGCTGAACCTGCTGCCGCACCAGCTGCAGGTGCCGCCCCAGCAGCAGGAGCTGCTGATGGTGGTATAGCTCAAGCTATAGAAGCAGTTGGATTAACAACTGGATTTAATGCGTTACCAACTATTTATAGAAATAGGATATTAAATGGAACAATAGTTAATGTTAGAACTGATAGAACAGCTAATTCTAGACAAAGAGATTTAGGTGATAGAGGGCGAGTTTTAACAGCAATAAACTCAGGGGCAGACAGAATGGTGATAATAAGAGTAGGTAATAATACATTTGCTCAAGCTTCATTCCAACCTGATGCTAGACATTATATTATTACTCCTACTAGAGCTCTTAATATGGGTAGAGTAGGTAACTTTATAGATTTTATATCTAATCAAGCTAACTTAACTGAAGCCCAAAAAGATATTTTTACAAGAATAGCGTATGGGGCAGCAACTAAAGAAGAAATAGACGAATTAAAAACCAAAATCAAACCAAAACAAAATATGAAACTCACTGAACTTAAAAACATGATTCAAGAAGAAATTACTAAAATTCTTTCTGAACAACCTGAAACTCAAGAAAAAGAAAAAGTTGAGACAGATACAGAAGTAACCCCAGTACGTCGTAGGAAAATTTCTACTGAAGACCCTATAGAAGAACCAGCTAGAGCATTTAACGACGAACCAACTGAAGCAATAGTTAAAAAAATTGCAGCACGATTTAAAAAAGGAAAATAATCATGGCAGAATATAACGACATATTCCGACCTGAGACATTAGCTAAACTAAACGCTAAATCAGCTGAAAGTGCTCGTATTCTATTAGGTAATAGAGATTTAATGAGAGTCATGATGTCATCTCAATCACTATTAGGTAGAATTATCCGAGCTGAAGCCCCATATAAATCACGTTTAGAAAATTTAGCTGTTTCAATGATCACTGAGATGTACCCTACTATACCTCAGGAGAATATAAATATAGACGCTAAAATTGTAAGCATGTCTGATGTAGGTAGATCATTAGATGAAGCAACACCAAACGAAAAACGTCGTCGTGTTGTTAATACTATTACACAAGGAGCATCTGTTAAAAGTTTAGAAGAACTTTTTCGTGTTTTTAAAGGTCATATAGATGAAATTAATCCTGCGTTATATGATCAATATAATCAAATTATGGGAGAAGTGTTTGGTATATATGATAATGATGATGCTATTGCTATGATGTTAGCAGCTGTTGCTAGTGGTGATAAAATGGCTGGTGGATCTTCTAAAATTGTTATATCTGAAGCTTTAGGTATTAAAGCTAGAGCTATTTGTTTTCCTATGTTAGTACATGAACTTATTAAAGGTTATTATGCTATATTAGGGCAAAGAGGTCTTAAAGGTGATAGAGAAACTAAACAAGCTACTGTCAAAAAAGTAGACTTACTTAGAAATGAACCAACTGATATTCGTTATGGTAAATTTATTTACGCTGCTATTAATAATATCTTTTTAGCATTCGCTGATACTGATGATAAACGAGTACAATCATTTTTCTTTCAAGATATATATGATTTAAGTGATGATGAGTTTTTCCTATTTGTTGAAAACGCAATTAATGAAGAATTAACTCCTCAACAAATTGATTGGGTTCAAACAACAATTGAATCTATCATTAGTGATTTAAGAGCAGATGATTTTGATGCTACTGGTGTAAGTGAGAGTATTAAATTAATTGATATTTATAAGAAAAAATAAATGAAATATTCTCGTTTATTACAAATTATAAAAGAAGAGATTCAAAATGTCTTAAAAGAGGAATCCACTCAATATAGATTTGAAGGACTACTTCAAACAGACACTGTTAAACGCCCTCAAAAAGATATTCTTTCCGACATTAGAGCATTACCTGGTATCACTATTGTATCTAGTAAAGACTATGACCCATCAGGCGAAATGTCTGCTTTTAGCAACCCAGACTATTATTCTATATTAAAAATTAAAGTTGATCCACACCCATTTATGAACGCAGGTGGCTTTAAAGATGAAACCCTTCAAACCATGCTATCAGATATTAGAAAAATAGATGGTGTTAAAAACTTTAAATTAACACAAAGTGTAGAAAAATCAATAGTTTAACAAACATAACATATTTATAAACAAACAAAAACTTAAATAAAATGCAAGTAGAAAAATTACGTTCCCTTATAAGAGAATCTATTCAAGAATATATTAAAGAAATTGACATTGCTGCTGAAGGTGCAGCTATGGAAGCTCGTATCACTAAATGTGAAGAAGCTATTACATCTCGTGAAACTAAACTTGAAAATCTTAGAAACTTAGAAGAAGCAGCTGGTATGCTAGATGAAAATAAAGTTAAAGCTATGGAAAACGAGATTAAAGAACTTAAAAAAGCTAAATTAAAATTTGAAAGATTAGCTGAAAAAAGAGCTGCTAAACTAGCAGGTAAGGATAAGAAAAAAGTAACTACTGATGCTAAAACTGAAGAAGCTCCAATTGACGAAGCAGATGTAACTGCTCAAATGGAAATGAGTAATGACGAAATGAAAGAAGAAGCATTAAATGAGTCATTCCTCAAAATGCAAAAATTAGCAGGTGTAATTACCGAATCTCAATATAATTCAAAAAAAAAAGCCTTAGTTGAGAATCAATTAAATGAAAATACTAAACATAGTGAATTAAAACCTTTAGAAGATATTCTTTTAAAGAATGGTTACAAATTCATAGGAGATAACATAGGTTTTTCTGATAAAGCTACTTATGAAAAAGAAGCAAATAAGATAAACACATATGAAATATCTTTGTTTAAAGATTATTTAGATAAATATCCTGTAAGAATATTATATTTTGTAGGTGAAGATTTCACATTTAGTAATGGAGAAAAGATGAATAGAGGACAAGCAGATATAAGGTATAATTCTATAGAAGACGCTAAAAAAGATTTAGAAGGAATAAGTGTAATAAATACTACTAAACAGATCTAACATATAGACCGATTCATAGCCGGTCGCTTTAACTAAAAACTAAAAAATGGAGCTGTGGCCCAATCAAAAGATTGGGCCCTCTCTATGCTTAATTTGGCTCTAAAAAATAAGCTATTATATTAATATTATATGGAAAAGAAAATAGTAATTATAGGCGCAGGAGTAGCTGGTATAAATGCAGCTACTAAATTAGTTGATAATGGTTACCCTGGTAACTTAATCACAATTATAGACAAAGGTAATGACCCACATAACCGCTTACCTGAAGAAGTAATGACAGGTATGTTAGGTGCAGGTGGGTGGAGTGATGGCAAACTCACATACCATACTGCAATTGGAGGTGTATTATCCAAATACTGTGGTGAAGACAAAGCAATGGAATTGATGGATCAAGTCATCAGTAACTTTAGACGTTTCCACCCTAAACCAGAAGAAATATTTTGCTCTGATCCACAAGCAGAACCTGATTTTATTAAACCATATTTTGGACTACGACTATTCCCAGTATGGCATATTGGTTCAAATTATCTACATGAAATTGCTAAAGCATGGTATTCATATCTAACTGATAAAGGTGTTAAATTTGAATGGAATACTGAAGTAGATGATATTGATTTTAATAATAGTAGAATTTATACCCATAATGCTACAATACAATATGATGAACTTATCTTTGCTGTAGGTAAATCAGGTATTGACTTTGGTAAACACCTAGCAGATGAATATGAACTACCTACAGAACCAAAATCAGTTCAAATTGGAGTACGTTTTGAAGCACCACAAAAATACTTCCAAAAATTAATTGATATTAGTTATGATTTTAAACTATATCAAAAGTATGATAACGTGTCGTTAAGATCATTCTGTACTAATAATAACGCAGCTTACGTCGCGGTAGAGGAAACATATGGTGATATTAGTTACAACGGTCATGCTAAAAAAGGTGAGGAATTTAGAAATGATATGACTAACTTTGGTATCCTAATGGAAATTAAAGGTATTGAAAATCCATTTGAATGGAGTAGAGAAGTAGTTAAGAAATGCCAAGGTGGAGCTTCATCTAAAGGCAGCACAGGAATATTTTACTCACCAGATAAAAATAAGATGGTAAGTAAAACATCTGAAAATGAATGGGTAATGGCACTTAAAGTAGACACATTAGATATCTTTAAAAAATCAATGGGTGAATATGCTGATTATATCCTTAACTTTATTGACCAAATGAATAAAGTATTTGAATTTGGTGATGATTGGGGAATGTACATTCCTGAAGTAAAATATTTGTCTCCTGAACCATTAGTAGACTATAAAAACTTAGCATTAGTAGACTATCCAAATGTACACTTTGTAGGCGATGCTTTATCTGCTCGTGGTATAACAGTGAGTGGTGCACAAGGAATATATGTAGCTGAGTCACTACTATAAAAAACTATACATAATCTTAAATACCCTAGGGCTTGGCTTTGCTGAGCCCTTTTGCTATATTTACTATATAAATAAAAATATAATGAATATACACGAAGATTTATCAAGAATTGGCAAACAACTAATGTTTAGTGAACCATTCTATGGTGTATTCTTATCTACTCTTAATAAAGTAGTTAGAAAAGATGTACCAACAGCTGGTGTTTGTATGCAAGGTATTAACTATCAATTAGCTGTAAATGAAGAATTTTGGAACTCTCTAGAAGGAGATAAACCAAAAATAGGACTACTAAAACATGAATTATTACATATCTGTTTTAATCACCTCCTTGATAAAGATGACTTCCCAGACCAGGAATTACACAATATAGCAGCTGATATTGAAATTAATCAATATATAACTGAGGAGTATTATCCAACTAAAGAAATTCTATTACCAAGTTCATATCCTGAACTAAACTTACCTTTAAAAGCAGGTACTAAAGTATATTACGGCTTGTTAAAACAAGCTTTAGCAGAGGGCACTAGTCCAAAATTACAACAGCTAGTAAATGCTTTAAATGGAGAAGGTGAAGGTTTACATCCAACTTGGAAAGAATTTGATAATTTAAGTGAAGCAGATGCTAAACTAGCTAAATCACAACTTGAACATCAAATCAAAGAAATACTTAAAAACCAATCAGGTGATAAAGGTAGAGGATTCATTCCATCTGAGTTAGAAAGTTTTATAGACAGTATATTAGCTGAAACTGAACCATCATATGATTGGAGATCATATTTTAGAAGGTTTGCAGGTACATCAACTCGAGTCTATACTAAAAAAACAAGACGCAAACTAAACAAACGCTTCCAAGAAAACCCAGCCTTAAAAATTAAAACTAAAAAGAATATACTTGTAGGCATTGACACATCAGGTTCAGTTAGTGATGGAGATTTAGCTAGATTTTTTGCTGAAATACATCATATGCATAAAACTGGAGTAGCGATTACTATAGCTGAAGGCGATGCTGCCATTCATAATGTGTGGGAGTACAAGGGAGATATGCCTGAATCAGTTAGAGGTAGAGGTGGTACAGATATGAATCCATTTATTCATTACTTTAATGAACATAAAGAATATAACAGTTTAATTATATTAACTGATGGGTTCATAGGTGAAAATAAAATTAAATCATTCAAACCAACTCTAATGGTTATAACACCAAATGGTGAAAGTTTAGATGTAATTAAAGAAGGAGGATGGGGTAATTCTATTAAAATGAATTTGGCCTCTAAATAAATAATTGTTAAATTTAATTAAAATAAAGGTTACAAAATGGCAAAAAAAGAAAAAACAAAACATGCACAAGTGTCTCTAAATGTTAAGGAGGCAAAACAATTTCTAAAACACATTATTGATAACAATCGTTATCTACAAAAACAAAACAAACCACCTGTAGCAGTCGAGGTAATTGGTGATTCCGGTATCGGTAAAACATCAACTATTGTTCAATTAGCAAATGAGTTGGATTTAAACTTTGTTAAGTTGAATCTCGCACAAATTGAGGAGTTAGGTGACTTAGTAGGTTTTCCAATTCGCCAATTTGAAGTATGTCAAGACAATGACAAATGTCTATGGATTGATGAACATGCTGTTGATGGGTACACTAAACAAGGTTATGCTTTTACAGGTAAGAATCGAATGAGTTATTGTCCACCTGAATGGATTAGTGGTAAATCAACTGGTGGTATTTTGCTCTTAGATGACTGGAATCGTGCTGATATGAGGTTCATTCAAGCTGTTATGGAGTTAATTGATCGCCAACAATATATTAGTTGGGAGTTGCCTAAAGATTGGCATATTATTTTAACAAGTAATCCTGACAATGGTGACTATTTAGTTAATAGTATTGACAACGCTCAAAAAACACGATTTGTATCTATTAATTTAAAATTTGATATTGGTTGCTGGAGTGAGTGGGCTGAGAACGCAGCAATGGATAACAGATGTATTAATTTCTTACTTAAACATCCTGAACTAGTATCTACAAATACTAACTCAAGAAGTATATCTACATTCTTTAATTCAATCTCATCACTAAAAACATTTGATGATGAATTAGGATTGATTCAAATGATTGGAGAGGGTAGTGTAGGACCTGAATTTACTACAATGTTCACAATGTTTATTAATAATAAACTTGATAAGATTATATCACCAGATACTATTATGAATCATGAAAGTGAGGAATATATTCTTAATACTTTAAAGGGTGTTATTGGTAAAGAAGATAAATATAGAGCAGATTTAGCTTCAATTCTATCAACTCGTATTGTTAATTATAGTTTATTTTATAGTAAGACTAATAAAATAGAAAAACAATATATTGATCGTTTGGCTTATTTGATGAATGAAGATATATTTGCTATGGATTTGAAATACAAAATTGTAAAATCAATTTATAATGGTGATTCAAGTTCATTTAAAACATTAATGCTAAATAAAACTCTAATTAAATTCTTAAGTAAATAATTATGAATATAAGTAAATTAACACTTGACACTTCAAAACATAAGTATTTTCGAAGTAACGGCTGGGAGAAAGTAGCTGGTATTATACCTGAATCATATAAACAACGGTATTTAGCTTTATATGAAGCAAATAAAGATAATAAAATTGAAAATAAAACAACAGTTTATTCAACCCCATTATCTGAATTACCTTCATATAAACTAAAAAATTATATTGATGAGAATAAACTAAATATTAAAACAGCTAGAAAATTTGATAAATTAGATGCTGTTATCATTAGTGATAACTTTATTAAGGATAATTATTTAGATCTCAAAACATACATGTGGGATTCACAAGCTAATACAAGTTACTATGTTCCTAAACAACCAGATAATTTTTACTTAATCCCAGCTGAGTTTATTGTTAATAATCCTAAATTTTTAAAATATAGGAATCAAACTACATCATATGGTCAAAGTAATGATATAATTAAAGATCGTAAGGGTGATTTATACACTCATTATATTATACTTGATAAAGAGTTAGACAACTGGATCAAAATTCTTGATTCTAATTTTGAAACTATTAAACAATATTCACCTATAACAGGTCATATTATAACTAACCATCATGGTAATACTAAAGCATGTAAGAATATTGATTTCTTTTTAAATTTAATTGATAATATTGAAAAGTATAACCTAAAAGTTATTTTTGATACATCAGTTAATAATGAAATCAATCAAGGTATTGTAGTTGATTTTGATATTTATCAAAATCTTTATAATATGCTTAATAGTTCTGATGCTGAAAATTGGGAAATGGCTAGAGAAATAGCTGCTAATTGTGAGTATGAAACATCAAAACCATACTTAATGTACTTATATTATAGCTTTAGTCAATTAAGAAAATCAAATGGTTCTACTAACTATCAATTCTTAAAAAAGAGATTAGATAAAGAAGCTAAACTATCAAGTTATGGTAGAAATAATAACCCAACATTTGCTGCTATATTAAAACATCTATCAACCCAACACCCAGACCATAATCAAATATTTTTAAGTTGTTTTAAATATCAAGTTAATATGTTTATTGGTAAGGATGTAATTAAAGAAATAACATCTTATTAATATTTA
>Ga0315909_10002695_pt1 | contig 22393 bp, 23 predicted proteins | sample LakEriMetagenome_11_FD_203527 | JGI IMG/M metagenome (GOLD analysis project Ga0315909, IMG submission 203527) | Freshwater fungal communities from buoy surface, Lake Erie, Ohio, United States - Buoy 2 MA125 | ecosystem: Environmental > Aquatic > Freshwater > Lake | place: USA: Lake Erie, Ohio...
ACCAGGTTGGGTTTGATGGCGTCGCGCATCAAAATTGCCATGGAATCGGGGGCCTTTAAATCGGCTGCAAACACCGGCTGGCGGTCCCAGGTGTCGCCCACGTAGATGCGTCCGAAGCGTTCGCGCAGATCGTCGAGGTCGAGGCTCATGCATAAGATGGCCATGACTTCAGACGCTGCGGTGATGTTGAATCCGCTTTCGCGCGGAACCCCTCCTGCCTTGCCGCCCAAGCCAATCACCAGGTTGCGAAGGGCGCGGTCGTTCATGTCCATCACGCGCTTCCAAACAATGGTCCGCGGGTCGAGCCCGACGCGGTTTTTGCGCTGTAAATCGTTGTCAATGAGCGCTGCGAGCAAATTATTAGCCTTTTCTACGGCCGCAAAGTCGCCGGTGAAGTGCAGGTTGATGTCTTCCATCGGAATCACCTGCGAACGGCCGCCCCCGGCTGCTCCGCCCTTAATGCCAAAGACGGGACCCAGTGAGGGTTCGCGCAGTGCCGCCGCAGCACGAAGGCCAATGCGGTTTAGGCCGTCGGTCAAGCCCACGGTCACGGTCGTTTTGCCTTCGCCGGCGGGGGTGGGGCTGATGGCCGTCACCAGCACCAGCTGCCCCCTCGGGTCGCGCAGGGCCTCGAGCGGAATCTTGGCCTTGGTCTTGCCGTAGGGCTCGAGCAGCTCAGGATTGATTCCGAGACGCGAAGCGATTTCGCCAATAGGCTGGGGCGTGACGGATCGTGCAATGTCGAGGTCAGTCATAGCTAAAAGTTTAACGGAAGAGCCAAACCGAAGTATGGGTTGAACCACAACGAATGAAGTAAACTCCATTTGCTAAGCCACTCGGCAGCAGCCAGGGCTCGTCGGCCTGCCAGTCTTTTACCTCCGCAACCAATTGCCCCTGAGCATTCAGAAGCTGGGCAAGGGGAACCGCACTAGCTCGGTGCACAAGGGTTCCCCGGCTCGGATTGGGCCCAATCCATCTCGAATTCTGCGAATTTTGACTCAGGCCAATACCTGAAATCACCACGTTGACTGAGGCGGAATCCATCGTTCCGCAGTTCCGGTAGGCATACTGCCAGACCGTGTAGCTCCCGTTCGCCGCGTAGCGGTGATCCAGCGTATCGCCCGGAAGGCTCGACGCGGAACTTCCGTCGCCCAGCGTCCAATAAAGGGAATCCGCCCCTGCTCCGGTAAACCAAATCCGTGCGGTATCGAGTACCGAGCTCCAGCCGGCGCCGGCAGAAACGCCAGGACAGGGAGTCCGATTAATTCTATGGGCGAATGCGAGGCTGCCGCTGCCGCGGTCCTCAGCCCAAACCGCGGTCGCATTAAAACCACTGGTTCCGCTCAAGTGAACCCGGCCCTTTGAGGTCGAAGAAATGCCCATCGGAACCGTATCTAAAATTGCTCCGGCCGTATCCAAAAACGCAGCAAGCAAGCGCACCGGGGTTCCGCCGTTATTGAACCCGTCGCTGTACAATACTACCGGTTTGCTGTCGATAAAACCAAGGTCGCCGCGCGGACTCTGGTCCTTAGCGCTGGGATTGAACAGCATTCGCCCTGAGCTGCCCCAAGGCGTTGCGCCTGTTCGGGCATGAATTTTTTGCAGAATGGTGCCCATTTGCCCTTGGCCCAATGGAGTTACCTCGGCGGCGACATAGAGCATAAAGTCGTCGGGCGCCAATCCCATTGTAAGGCTCCGTTCGTATTGGTTGTTTAGCGTTGAAACGTCTACGCCATTCAGGCCCCATGGCAATCCACCCAATGGATTAATTCGCTGAACCTTAGCTTGTAGGTCCGACCCTTGGGCGGCGGACATTCCAAAATAGGCGGTATCTCCACGCTGCACCAAAGGGAACCTCAAAAAGGAGTACACGTACCAACCGCTGGTAAGCGCTTTGGGCTGCAGCCACACGGCAGTCCCCGACGAAGTATAGCGCTGGGCATAGGGCAGCCCAGAAGGGCCAAAACCGGAGCGGACATAATAAATCACCAGCACGTCGCCGTTGCTGTACTCCATCATCTCGCCAACCGTTACCTGACCTGATCCAGTAGGGGAGGCAATTGTTACGGCCGCAGGCCAAGCAAAGCTACCAGCAGCACCAATCTTGCGCAGCTTCGCGCCACCGCCGTTGGCATCGAACCATCCGACCATTAGGTCTCCGCCCGCTAGCGGGAGCAGCTTCACATCGTATCCCTGCCCAAGCGCTACGCCCGCAGTGTTCCAAACGTGGTTGCCCATGCTGTCTAACCGATGCACTACGGCGTCGGTGTTCCCTGTTCCGGTAAAGCCCAGATAGACATGCTCGTTGGCGTCCAGCCGCATGTCCCAGGTCACGGTGGAGGTTCCCATTGAGGTGGTCGTGTTGAACTGCATTCCATTGGGTCCTAATCGCGGACTCCCGAGGTCGTTGAGTATTTGAAGCCTCGGACTGTAGCCACTTGACGTAGGCTGAAACATGGCAACATAGGTTCGCCCGCTTGGTCCAGTAATGGCCTGAAGGTCGTCGGTTATCCCCGTTGCCACTGGGCTATTCACCGCAGGATTGGGATTCCACTGAGCAAAGACTGGGCTGATTGCGGCCAGCATTAAGGTGGACCAAAGTTTAAGGCGCATGCGTTCTATTGAATTTTTATAAAGGTACTCGGAGTCAGCCTTTGACAGGGGCCAATCTTGGTGGCACTACCTAGCGGTTTTGGCTTCGGTAGGCCATCGCCGCGCCAATGAGCGCGACCGTGAAGGTGCCCTCAGCAAAAGTCCGCACGAGTAAGGCAAAGCAGACTAAGCCAAGCACCCAAGTCCAATGAAAGCCAATAATCCGAGCATAAGCAATGCCTAAGGCGATTTTAAGCCCTGCATAAAGGTTTCTGACCCATACAATCCCCAAAGGATCAAAGCCAAGAGCCTGTTTTTCTTCGCCCACGATAATGCTGATGAACATCGAAACCATGATAAAGGCAAGGGTCCACAAAAAGAAGCGTCGTCCGCTGGTTATCGTGCCCCCATCCATCGGTCAATGCGGGGTTTGAGCATCCAAAGCACCACAATGGAACCATAAATGAACAAGCCAAACACGTATTTTATGAAAAAGAAGTAGGTATCGCCGCCGTGGTCGCGAAGGGCGACCAGCGAGCCAATGCGCACCACGTTAAACAACTGCACTACAAAAAGCCCTATAAATGCCTGAAGAAGCGAGCGCCAGGTCCAGCCTCCGATTCCGATGACGTAGGCCGCGTAGACAAAGGCCAGTCGAAGTCCGTTGCAGCCTTCAAGAATGTTGACCATCCGGCCTTCGCGCCCTACATAGCAGCCGTCTAAGAAGCAGGACCATTCGCAGTCTGCCACGCCCAAAAAGCGCGCGGTTTCGTGGCTCAGTCGGCTAACCCAGTAGGTTACCATGTCGAGATCGCCGTTTCGCTTAACCACCACCAAATAAAGGCTGTACAAAAAACTGAGCACAAAAAAGGTCAGCAAAAAGCGCAGCACAAAACCCAAGAAGGGTCGGTTTTTCTGGATCCAAAGGGCTAGTGCAGGCATGATAGTAAATACAGAAGCCTAAGGTAAGCCCAAAGCAAATGGCGCAGGGACCGCAATCGTCCCTTAAACGTAAGTAAACGACTAGCTTTTAGCCAGAACAACCCGAACCTGGGCTACCATTGCATCTCCCTGCTCTGCCTTTAGCCAGTACATGCCGGCAGGCAGGTGGCCAACTTCCCAAGTAAACTGACGTTGGCTCGAAGAAAGATTTTTTACTTCTACCCGACGGCCAAGCATGTCATAGAGGCTTAGAGAGACCGGTTGTGGTGCGCTCAATTCCAACTGCCCGCGCATGACCCCTTGAACAGGGTTGGGGTAAACGACTAAATTAGGATTGGCACCAGACATCATAAAGGCCTGGCTGCTCACGACCAGCAGTACTGCGGAAATCCATTGAACAAGGCCTTTCATATGCAGCAAACCTACAAAAAATTATAAATCAATGGCCTCTTCGGCCACCGGATACTCCTGAAAAACAAAACGAATCATGCCTTCGCTGTGGATTTCATAGACCAATCCCGGCTCTAAGCCGGCCTCGATAGAAGCTTTTGTGAGCATTGGGTATGCGCGCATGGCCCCAACCATTATGGCTAAGTCGTTGGGTTTGGCAAAATCAATCCAAAGGGCTCGTCCTTCGGGAATGCGCTCCAGCCTCAAATCGGAAAAGTCCATGGTTCCGAGGTTTTCACTGGTTCGACCGAGAACGACGCCTGCATAACTAAGGAGCGAATCCTCTTCAACCTCTTCGGGATTGGAGTAGTAGATGCCAATCATTTCGTCCGAAGAAAGCCCGAGGGAATCTGCGGTTGCTTGAGCTCGCACAAAGGCGGCTCCTATTTTTTCAAAAGGTCCGGTATGGTCGTACCCCGCCACCACGTAACCACCCTGAACAGAGTCGTTTATCTGAAGTTTTGTAAAAGCGCCCAGCCAAGCGGCCAGGCCTACAAAAAGAAGGGAGAGAGCAGCAACTGCCCACAAAAGCTTGCGTACCATGCGGCAAAGGTACGATGCTAGCGCATCAAACAAAGCGAGCATTCGTTGCAGGGTATTCCCTGAATACCAGCAGGATTGCCGACCATTTCGCTACCAAAAATTAGGCTTGTTTTTCTGCTTACAAACGACAATACTCCCGACTATCTTTACCCCTATGTTTTCATTCTTCCGCAAAAAGTCTGAGCTCGACCAGCTCACCGACCAGTACCGAGCGCTCTTAGAGGAGTCGTTTAAATTGTCTACTACCGACCGCAAGGCATCGGACCTCAAACGTGCGGAGGCCGAGGAGGTAGCGGTCAAGATGGAAGAACTTCAAAAAAACGCGAAATAGTGGCTCGCAACCTCGAGGGAGCTCGGGTTACGGTGTACTGCGCAGGGTCTGCACGAGTTGCGTCACACTACCTCGACGGCGCCAGCGAACTGGCAAAGGATTTAGTAGATGCGGGAGCCACCCTTGTTTTTGGTGGCGGTAAAACTGGGCTTATGGGCCATATTGCCTCCGAGGTAATCAAGCTTGGTGGCAATGCTTCGGGCATTATGCCGCGGTTCTTAAAGGATATTGAAATGGACCATCCGCTGGTCACGGATTTTACCCTGGTTGACACGATGGCCGAGCGCAAGGCCGCACTCTTGGCTGGCACAGAGGGTCTTATTGCCCTTCCTGGTGGATGCGGAACCCTCGAGGAACTTTTGGAGGCCATTACACTAAAGCGTCTTGGGCAGTACCTCAAACCCATCGTAATAGTAAATCAAAATGGTTTTTATGATGACCTTTTGAGCCAACTAGCCCGCATGGTGGACGAGGAGTTCATGAATCCAGAGCATCTGCAGTTATGGGTAGCCGTGGACCATCCGCGCGACGCCGTAAAGGCCATTTTAACCACGCCAGACCTGAGTGCCGCGGTGCTCAGCCGTGCGGCAGTTCAAGCAAAATAGACTGATTGTATAATTTAATGCTTCGATAATTTGAGCATAGGTGCATTGTTGCTACTTTTGTACCTCAAAATATTTCAAAAAGTTTAATTCAACTCGCAACACCCTCATGAAAAAGGTCATCGCCCTGTTCTTTGCTGCAGGAATTCTATTTACTCAGCCCATCATGGCTCAAGAGGCCGCCGCAACAGAGCAGGCAGTCACAACGGACACTAACGCTGCTCCAGCGGACACAGCCGCTGCTGCAACGGCAGAAGAGGCTGCCCCTGCTGTAGAAGCTGAAGAGAGTTTCACCCAGGTACTAAAAGATAAGTTCATCGAAGGAGATCCTTTGTGGATGGCTCCTATCCTTTTGACCTTTATTCTAGGTCTTGCCTTAGCAATTGAGCGAGTTCTTTACCTCTCGATGTCAAACAACAACAACGAGAAGCTTCTCGAGGAAGTTAAATCAGCTTTAGCAAGCGGCGGAAAGTCAGCGGCTCTTGAGGTTTGCCGCAATACCCGCGGACCAGTTGCTTCAATCTTCTACCAAGGTCTAGAGAAAATGGACGACGGAATTGACATGGTTGACAAAGCCATCGTGAGTTTGGGCTCCGTAGAAAACGGAAAGCTTGAGCGCGGCGTTTCTTGGATTTCCCTGTTCATCGCCCTTGCTCCCATGCTCGGATTTATGGGTACTGTAATTGGTATGATTCAAGCCTTTGATGCTATTGAGGCAGCGGGCGACATTAGCCCTTCTCTGGTAGCTGGCGGTATTAAGGTAGCTCTTTTGACTACGGTTTTTGGTCTTATTGCGGCAATGATTCTTCAGATTTTCTACAACCTGATTGTAGCTATGATTGACAACTTGGTCAATAAAATGGAAGACGCTTCAATTACCTTCTTGGATATTGTTGCTGCACACGTTAAAAAGTAATTGCTATTATGTCTTTTGATAAAATTAGTCGACTTCTTGCTATAGTCCTTGGTGGCATTGGCTTGGTGTTCACACTGCTCATCTTCTTTGGTGGAGAGGCCTCGTTAGAAAGTAACGTTGGTGCTTCAATCTGGATTTCAATTGCAATGTTTTTTGTGGCAATCGCCTTAGCCCTGTTTAGCGCAGTGCGCGGTATGGTCATCAACCCTGCATCACTGCGCGGTTCGGCAATCGGATTTGGGGCCCTTGCCGCAATCCTTGCGCTGAGCTACATGATTTCTTCGGGTGCGGACTACGAATCCTACAAAAACATTTCGGAGAGCGGATCACGTTGGGTTTCCACGGGTTTGAATGCGACCTACATCATGACCCTTCTTTCTGTTGGGGCTATTTTGTTCTCGTCCCTCAACCGACTGCGTAAATAAGCCCTACTCATGGCCAGTAAAAAACGTCCAGTACCTGAAATCAACGCAGGCTCGATGGCTGATATAGCCTTCTTGCTCTTAATTTTTTTCTTAGTTACTACGACGATGGACGTAGACAAGGGTTTGCTAGTGAAACTACCCCCTTGGACCGAAGAGAGTTCTGAGGAGCAAGACATTAAGGAGAAGAACATTTTTGTGGTTCTCGTCAATGCTCAAGATCAGTTGCTAATCGAAGAAGAGTATGCCACGCTCGAAGACGTGCGCCGCCTCGCTAAGGAATTCATTGACAACAATGGAGACGGCAGTTGTGAGGATTGCCGCGGCCTGCGCGACCCGAATTCTTCAGACAACCCCAGAAAGGCGGTTATTTCGATTCAAAACGACCGAGGAACCAGCTATAAGGTTTTTGTTGCGGTGCGCAATGAGCTGCTTGGAGCGTATTCAGAGCTACGAAATGATATTGCTCAGCGCAAATTTGGACGCGACTACGACGAACTCAGCGAAGGCGATATAGAATTGGTCAATGAGGTTTATCCGCAGTTTATTTCTGAAGCCGAACCCGTCAAAATTGGAGGATAATGCCATTTAAGAAGAAAAAGAAGATTGAGATGCCGCCGCTGTCTACAGCGTCTCTTCCTGATATTGTGTTCATGCTGCTGTTTTTCTTCATGGTTACGACCACGATGAGAGAGGTAACGCTTTTGGTGAAATTAAAGAAGCCTCAGGCTACCGAGATTCAAAAGCTGGAGCGCAAGGACTTAACCACCTACATCTACATCGGATCTCCTAAGAGTGCCGCCCTCGGCAACGAGCCCCGCATTCAGCTCGCCGACCAGCTCGCTAGTGTTGGCGACGTGCAGCAGTGGGTCATTCTACAGCGCGAAGAGGTGAACGAAGCAGAGCGTCCAAAATTTACCGTGTCTATTAAGTCAGACATTGATGCCAAGATGGGTTTGATTAGCGACATCAAGCAAGAGCTGCGCAAGGCGCAGGCCCTCAAGCTGTCCTATTCTGCCAATCCTGCGTCCTCCCCAGAGGATATGTTTAAGGCCTACCGCTAGAATCCATTTTTGGGTAGGCAAGCCGTCTTCTTAGGCTCCTTGCATTCTCTTCGTTTTTTTTAGGCTTCCTTTCGGGTCCTTTAGTCCTAGTTTTGCTGCATGGGGAATATTTTTAAATCGGACTTTGTCTTCTTGGGTTTAGTCATCATCGCCTCCTTGCTTTTTGTCTCTGGGCTCGGGAGCTCCGCGATAATGGGCCTTCTGGGCTACTCGGGCCTTTCGCTTGCTGAGGTGATGGTCCGCACCGAACTCAATGCAAGCCGTGCAATTTTAGCCCAGCAGGGCCTCGGATCGCTCGCGATTTTCTTGATTCCTGGCGTTGCGATGCTCCAGCGTTGGGCCTATCAAGAGGGACGCGAGCTTCCTGTCGAATCGCCTGCACTGGAACGTTCGCAGTGGACACTTAAGCAAAGCATTTTAGCATGGGCCATGATCCCTGCATTGCTGCCCATGCTCGAGTGGCTCACAGGGCGCTGGGTCTTGTTCCTGGAGACTACCGCTTGGGGCGCTGAGGCCATAGCTCGGTCTGAAGAGCAGGCTACGCTTGTGGAGCGCTTGCTTTTTTTGCCCCATTGGGGCGACCAAATTCTGGCAGTTGTGGTTTTTGTCCTCATAGCGGCAGTAGGCGAAGAGTTGTTTTTTCGCGGAGCTCTTCAGCGCATTATTCGCAGCAGGATGGGTGCCTCTTCGGTATTCGCTTCTGCGGGCCTCTTCGCTGCCTTTCACTTTGATTTGCTGCACCTGCCCTTTTTGGTGATCGCAGGCTTGGCCCTGGCCTGGCTTTTTGAGCTTAGCGGTCGCCTCTGGGTGCCCTTGGTCGCTCACGTGATTCACAACGCACTAACCTACGTGCAAGCGCTTGAATCGGGTCCGGGCACCTATGCTCACATAAGCCCGGTTCCCTTTACCTGGATGGTTGTGGCCAGTGCACTGGCAAGCGTCGCCATTTTTATGGTGCTCCGCCGCAAATAGGTATTTTTGTGCCGTGGTAAAAATTGCCGACATCGAGCTTCCGGATTTTCCGCTGCTGCTTGCGCCTATGGAAGACGTGAGCGATCCGCCCTTTAGGGCATTGTGCAAGGAGAACGGTGCCGATTTGATGTACACCGAATTCATTTCGAGCGAGGGCTTGATTCGCGATGCGGTAAAGTCCCGCGCCAAACTCGATATTTTTGAGTACGAGCGCCCTATAGGAATCCAAATTTTTGGTGCGGAACTCGAGAGCATGATTGAGGCCGCCCTCATTTGCGCGGAGGCCAATCCCGACCTGATAGACATCAACTACGGATGTCCGGTAAAAAAAGTGGTGTGCAAGGGTGCCGGGGCGAGCATGCTCCAAGACATTCCCAAGATGGTGCGCCTCACCAAAGCCATCGTTGATGCCGTGGACAAGCCCGTGACGGTCAAGACCCGTCTCGGTTGGGACGACAGCAGCAAGAACGTGGTTGAGGTCGCAGAACGCCTGCAAGACATCGGCATTAAGGCCATTAGCATCCACGGCCGCACTCGCAGCCAGATGTACAAGGGCGATGCGGACTGGTCGCTCATTGCGCAGGTGAAGAATAATCCGAGAATGCACATCCCCGTCTTTGGCAATGGAGACATTGACAGCCCCGAGAAGGTGCTGGCTGCCCGCGACCGCTTTGGGGTCGACGGCGTCATGATTGGCCGGGCAACCATTGGATACCCTTGGTTTTTTAACGAAGTGAAGCACTTTTTAGCTACAGGAGAGCATCTGGACCCACCGACATTAAACGAGCGCGCCAACGCGGCCCAGCGCCATCTGGACCTTTCAGTGCAATGGAAGGGCGAGAAGCTTGCCATCGCCGAAATGCGCAGGCACTATGGCAACTACTTTAGAAATTATCCCAACTTCAAGGAACTCCGCCAGACTTTGGTGACCTGCGATTCGCTGGAACTTCTGAGCGAAACCTTTGACGAGATTCGCGGCAACTATGCGCTGCGCAACAGCCTGGTGTCAGAACCGGCCTGACGGCCTGCAAGCCAGGCCAAGCAGGAACCAATTAGTCCAACCAAAACCAAGACGGCCAGAGATTGGGCCAGGTCCCATCGCACGGGGTAGGCATTGACCAGGTAGCCGTCGCCCAGCTGCAGCAGGCCCCATTTCGCTTGGGCGCCAACCACCGCTGCACCGAGGGCAAAGCCAGAGAAGGCTCCCAGAATGCTTAACCATATTCCGCTCCAGGTGAAGGCTGCGCGTATTTGTTCCGCGGGCATGCCCAGTGCCGCAAGCATGGCCCGCTGCCCCTGCTTCTCGATGATGATGAGGCTTGCCGCCGCATAAAGTCCGAGGGACGCAATCAGCACGATAAAGCCTAAAATGGCGGTGGTCACGAGCCCCTCGCTGCGCAAAACTTGAAACATAGCCTGTTCTCGTTCCTCAGGGCGCTCGGCGATCCATCCCGGAGCAGAGGCCTCAAGGGCGGCGCGCAAGTCCCTGCCTTCGGCGTCCTTGGTGGGCCAAACGAGAACCTGCGAGCGCTCCGCGCTGTCGGCCAAGGGATTCATGGCCAATAAGTCTTCTAGGGGCATTAGGGCAAAGGCAAAATCGACCTGGGGGTGCAGGGCAAAGGTTCCGCGCACCGGGGCAATTTGGCGCTGAAAATCTTCGAGGCCGGCCTGGGGCCAAAGCAGTTCCACAAGGTCGGGGCCCTGGCTAAAATCAAGGAGAAGCTGGTCAGCGACCCCGCTGCCCGCATAGAGTCCGTCGAGCTCAGGCAGGCTGTCTCCGTCTCCACGCAGCAGGTTGGCGCACCACGGGCTAAGGGTGGCGAAGGCGGAATCCACTCCCCAGAGTTCCACAAGCACCTCGCGCTTGTCGCTGCGAACCAAGGCTTTTTGGCTGACTACTTCACTGAGTCCGGCCACTTCGGGCATGGCGCGGAGGGAATCAAGGTCGATCAGGGCATGCTGCCCTTGGGCAGGCGAGAGGGTATAGGGCGCGTGAATGCCGTCGTAGGCGCTGCGGACCATGGCTTCAAGGCCGTTGAACCCGGCCAGTACCACAAGCATGGCAGCGGTTCCGACCGCTACTCCTAGGGCCGCGAGGCGCGCAACCCATTGGGTGAGTTTGCGTCCGCGCAGCAGCCGCCAGCCCAATTCAGGACCGCTCGCGCGCACTATTTAATCGGATTTTCGCCCCCTTCGCGCAGAAGTCGGTCGATATTGGCTTCGTACTCGATGGAATCGTCGGCGAAGTACTGCAGGTTGGGTATCACGCGCAGCTGGTGGCGCACCCGCCCGGCAAGTTCGTTTTTGATGCGCGGAGCCTCTTCGTTGATGTAGGCCATGACGCTCTCAGTGCGGTCAATAGGGAAGATGCTGAGGTAGGCCCTCATGAGGCCCAGGTCGGGAGTTACCCGCACCTTGCTCACGCTGATGAGTGTTCCGGGGAATTCGGCCGCAGCCAAGGCGCGAAATACGTCGGCTAAATCGTGCTGAAGCAGTGCGTTGATGCGTTTTTGGCGAATTGATTCCATTAGGGCAAAAGTACCGCTAAATTTAGGGCTATGCTTCCCTCACCCCATTGGCTCGGAATCGAGCACCTCGGAATCGCCGTGCTCGACCTCGATGCTGCCGAATTGCGCTACACTGCGCTGCTGGGCGAGGGCCCCTACAAGCGCGAAGAAGTCGCCTCAGAAGGGGTCATGGCTTCATTTTTTGCGGTCGGAGGCAGTAAAATCGAGCTGCTTGCCGCTACCCGCCCCGATTCGCCCATAGCCACCTTCATTGAGAAGCGCGGCGAGGGCCTGCACCACGTCGCCTACGCGGTGGCCGACCTCCAGGCCGAGTTGGACCGGCTCGACGCGGCTGGCATCGCGCTGATTCACCGGCACCCCAAACCGGGTGCCGACGGCAAAATCATTGCTTTTTTGCACCCCAAGGCCACAGGCGGAAGCCTGATTGAGCTTTGTCAAGACGCTCAAACCGTTTACTGAAACAAAAGCGTTCCCCAGCCGTGCTTGGCGGCTGAAGCAATGTTGGCAGCGTTGTCGTCAATAAAGAGTACTTCCTTGGGCTTGGTAATTCCCAACTCACGTTCCACCGCGGCGAAGATGGCCGGGTCGGGCTTGCGCAAGCCCATTTCGTAGGAATAAAAAATCCGTTCAAAACATCGTGCGAATTCGCCATACCCGAATGGTCCTAGGCGCCGCCGGACTTCGTCAATATGGATCGTATTGGTGTTGCTCAAAAGGGCCAACTTATAGCCCTTGGCTCTGAGCTGGTGCAGCTTTGCAAGGGTACGCGGCGGAACCTCGAGCAGCAGCTCGTTCCATGCACGGTCGATGCTCGATACCGATGCGGCCCACTTCAGCTGGCCGCGCAGGGACTTACGGAATTCTGTAGCCCTGATGGCGCCTGTTTCAAAGTCGTGAAAAAAGTCGGCGTCAAGGTGAAGGTCCGCCTGAGCGCCCAGCGCTTGAAACGCTTTAATGCTTCGCAGCGGGTCGATTTCTATTAAAACGTTTCCGAAATCAAAAATGAGCCAGCCTCCCTGGTGCGAGGCGAGTTCTGAGGTTTTGATGCGACGCATGCCCCAAAGATCGCTTTATTGGGCGCCTACCTTGGAGTATTTTTTGGGAGTTAACCCAAATTTGCGCTTAAAGGCTGCAATAAAATGGCTGGGGTTATGGTAGCCGATTTCAAAGGCGACTTCGTTCACCGTCATGCTGCCGTTGCCCAGCATGCGTCGGGCGTGGTTCAAGCGAGTGTCCATGACATAACCATAAACGGTGTTGCCGTAGACCTCTTTGAATCCGGCCTTGAGGCGGTACTCGTTGAGGCCGACCCTCAAAGCGAGCTCCTTGATGGTGGGCGGCGCCTGCCACTGGTCCAAGATGACCGCCTTGGCGTCGTGAATCCGCCGGAGATTGTCTTCGTCTTTCAAGAAGGGGCAGGCCGCCGTGTCGGGCTCGCTGGTGTGAAAGTAATGACCCAGAAGCTCGAGTACGTAGCCAAGTTGTGCCACGCGCAGTGCATTGTCGCTGAGCTTTTTGGACCAAAGCGAATCCAGAATTACCCGTTGGCCCGCATCTACGGTGCGCTGGTCGTAGATGGGGCGCTGCATGTCGGTGCGCCCTAAAAACGGAATTTCTTCGCTCTTGCCTCCGTCGGGCATGAACAGCCGGTGCAAGCGGTCAAAACGGAGCCTTATGGCTATGATGCGCTTGCCATGGGGCATTCCCACGGCTGCTTTGATCTCGTCTTTGGGGTTGTAGATAAAAAAACTCTGGCCGGCCGGCAGGGGGCGCATGTACATTGGGCCGAACTGAAACGAAGCGTCTCCGTCGAGGTTAAAAAACAGGTGCACGTGTTCCCGCTCTAAGATGAGCGTACTGGGCGCTTCGCTGGCGCGCCCCTCGAGGCGGAGCCAGTCAATGCCTTCAAAGAGGCTTTGGTATCGGATTGGGCTATTAGGATTCATAAGTCTACATGGTAAAAATAGCGAAACCCTATGTTTTGTTCTGTTTATGCTATTTCGCTTTAGGCTATCAATTTTTCGCAATGGGGTATAATACTAGGGTAAGCGTTTTTATTTTTGCCCTGTGAAAAAGATTTCGGACTACCGCGCTACCCTCAAAAAAGAAGGATGGGCCGGCTTGGTGCGCCAAGCGGGATGGCCTGTGGCTATCGGACTTTTTTCGTTCTTCTTGCTCAAAGGCCTGGCCTGGTTGGCTTTGGCCTACGGCGGACTGGAGATGCTTCGGTAGTTTTTCTCTTATTTATCGGCGTTTAGGGAGTTCAGCGTCAAACTCCCTTATTTTTGCCACCCTCTGCGCCCATAGCTCAGTGGTTAGAGCAGGGGACTCATAATCCCTTGGTCGCAGGTTCAAATCCTGCTGGGCGCACTAAGCCCCGACCCTCGCAGAGGGTCGGGGATTTTTATTTAGGCCCATTGGGCTTGCACGAAATGGGCCGGATAAAAATCCCCGACTTCCGCTATGCGGAAGCGGGGTTTAGTTTTTATAAAAAAGCCCCTTCTCAGGAGCAACGCAGTTAATCTTTTTGAGCGCACTAAACCCCGACCCTCGCAGAGGGCCGGGGATTTTTTTGCGACACTGGGCGCATTTAGTGGCCAACGGGACCATAGAAAGGCAGCCGTTCGGGGTGCCTTCCGCTGCATTTGAAACGGCGTTACTTGATTACCAACGTCTCAAACGAAGGCGTGTAGGTGTCGTCCTCGGAATATCGCTTGGACCACTTCACGCTCCCGTCCACGTATACTTTGGCGACCATGTCGCTCCAGTGAACGTCGGCCGCTCCGGTGCTGTTGAACAGCTGTCCGTTGATTTTAAGTTCTTGTCCCGCCATGGCCGTGAAGGTTTGGCCTGTTTTTTTAATCGGACTCTCTGCGCCCGTCACGCCCACTCCGCCCAAGGGAGCAAGGTTCTGGTCATAAATCTCCACGAAAAAGAACGAGGTCGCCCCGCCCGCTTGCTTGGTTTCCAACACCGCATACACCTCGCGCGGACTTGTGGGGTCTTTTTCGCAGCTCGCGGCTGTGATTCCGAGGATGAGCAGCAGAACTAGCTTCTTTAGTGACTTAATCATAGCAGAAAGGTGTTAAATGTGACCAAAAGGTACAAACTCATTTCAATACTTGGATGAGGCGAAGAGTGCGAAGAGGTTCTGCAGTATGCTTTCCCAAGAGCGTGTATTTAATCATACAAAATATAGATAATGAGCAAGTTACTTATCAGGACTCGAATACACGCGAAATGAAGTACCTTTGCGCCGCAGTCGCCAGGGCGGTTGCCTTCACACCGGAGGGAGTATTTAACCTTGGTGCAGCCGCTTCCGGTGCGGCGCTCCGCCTCCCCCTTAGGGATTTTATGAAATTTACAGATCTTGATTTGAACGCAGACATTTTGGATGCGCTCGACGATTTGGGCTACGAAGTGCCCACACCCATTCAGCAGCAAGCGATTCCGCCTGCCCTCGAAGGACGCGACGTGCTTGGAACGGCCCAGACCGGAACCGGCAAAACAGCGGCTTTTGTGCTGCCTATTCTTGAGCTTTTGAGTCGCGAACCGATTGACAGCAAGCGCCCCATCCGCACCCTGATTCTGACCCCAACCAGGGAGTTGGCGATTCAGATTGACGAGAGCATCCGCGACTACGGCAAGTACGTCGACGTGAAGCGCGCCCTCATTTTTGGCGGAGTTGGCCAGCAGCCCCAGGTGGATGCCCTGCGAAGGGGGTCCGAGATGGTAGTAGCTACGCCAGGACGTCTTTTGGATTTAATGCAGCAGGGTCACGTGGACTTGCGTGACCTCTCATGGTTTGTGCTCGACGAGGCCGACCGCATGCTCGACATGGGCTTTATCAACGACGTCCGCAAGGTGATTGCCAAGCTTCCGCGCAAGCGCCAAACTATGTTTTTTAGCGCCACGATGCCCTTTGAAGTGCTTCGCTTGAGCGACGATCTTCTTATTGACCCGGTTCGCGTTTCGGTAGATCCCGTTTCGAGCACTGCCGAGACCATCATGCAGCAGGCATTTTTTGTGGACACCAACTCCAAGCGCGACCTTCTTGCCCACTTGCTTAAGGACCGCGAAGAAATAAAGTCCGTTTTGGTTTTTACCCGCACCAAGCACGGAGCCGACCGCGTTTCTAACGATTTGGAGCGCCGCGGAATCCCTGCGCTTGCAATTCACGGAAACAAGTCGCAAAACGCCCGTCAGGCGGCACTTACAAGCTTCAAGAAGGGAAAGACCCGCGTTCTTGTTGCCACCGACATTGCTGCGCGCGGAATCGACATCGACGACCTTACCCATGTGGTCAATATGGACATTCCGGATGTAGCTGAGACCTACGTGCACCGCATTGGCCGCACGGGCCGCGCCGGCGCCTCGGGAGCAGCGTTCTCCTTCATTGACCGCGAGGAGTACGGCAACTGGCAGGCCGTTTTAAAGCTTATTAATGTCGATGTTCCTGCCGAGCGCGATCATCCGTTTCCTTCGGTTTTGTCGTCAGCGGACTCTTTTGCTATGGTTTCTAAAGGCGCTTCGGGCGGAGGTGGACCCCGCCGGCCTACACGCCCCCAGGGCCGTCGCCGCTAGGTTTTTATACAATGTGAAAGCCCCGAGCGCGAGCTCGGGGCTTTTTTTTGATGGCTGTAGGCCAAATGCTACTTCTTTGAGCGTGCTCGGTATTTGCGGTAGCCAACGGCTCCTCCGGCAACCAACAGCGCAGTCAAGCCTCCGTCGAGAGGAACGGCGGGGTTAAGTGGAGGCATTTGAACTCCTTCTGGGATATAGGTTTCTATGGGTTCGATTTCAAACATTCCGGTGAAGGACTCCTCAAAAATACTGGATTGTTCAGACTCAGCAAAAATGCTGCTCGTGAGAAGCACAAACGTGCAAAAAATCATATTTCTCATTGCGAAATAATGAATTTAATGACCGAAACACCCCCATTTATTTTTGCCAAATACAATCCAGTCGGCATGTTCGACGTATTAATGGTAACTTCTTGATTCGGAGCGAATTTCTTCGAAATCATTTCGAGTCCATTTAGGGAATAGATGCTCAAGGAATTAATCAACTCCGCGTTAGAATGACCGGTAAACGTAACCTCTGATTTAGATTGCTTCACCCTGTATTGAGCCTCAAGTGAACCGTCTTCTTCGGCATTCATGGCATTCTTTTTCAGTACCCAGGTAAATCGTGAATTGGAATACGTTGTGTCGTTCACAAAGGTGTAGCCTTGATTCGCCAAGTTTTGTCGTTGGCCGGTTTTGTGGTCAATCAGTATTGAAGCGTAGTGGCTACCCGCAAGGTGATTTTCAATCGTAAAGCTGGCCGCATGTCCTTTGAAGCTTACAACAACCGGTAGGCGCAGTGAGTCCGATGTAATGATCGGGGTGCGCTTGATTTTGTAGAGTGTTGAATCGTATAAAATGGCAAAAACCTCGTTGGCATTGCCCGAGTATGGGGCGTCGTGCTTTATCGACTTCTCCCAAGCGACCATTTCTGCACTTTGGTCAAGGTAGATTCGCTCTGGGTCCGTGGCGCTCGGGGGGAATAGGCTTAGGGCATATTCCTCAACCGAACTTTGGGTCTTGCGCGAAATACTTGAGTCTGAACTGCCATATACAACCTGAGCTTTTTTGCCGTGAATTAATCCTGATGCGTTCGTAGCGACTCCCGTATTCTGCATAAAGAATCCTTGAAATGGGGGAATCAATGCCGCTTGTAGATCCCCGGTACTGCCATTGTGGGCGTAGTAATTCTGTCCGTTACTTAAGTTGTTTCGCATGGGCTGCCAAACGTAAACCAAAGAAGCTAAGCTCGTTTGCAATGCGCTGTAGTACGTTTTATTTCTTCGAGTAGAAACAAAGGATAAGAAGGGATTACCGTAAAAATTCCAGCCGTTGTAGGTTATGCCAGTGGTCCAACCGGGGGCACCCCAGCCGGGAGTGGAGGAAGCACCCTGCCCAAATAGGGCAGTCTCTTGCGTCTGCGCGTCTTGGTCCACAACCCGAATCGGGCCGCTCACGCGAAGCACAATCGGAACCTGGTTTGAGGCGAAATTGATGGCGTAGGAACGGTCGTGGAAGGAATAATTACTTCGAACGGTGTCCCAAAATATTCCGTTCGCATCGTTGCCGATCCAATGGAATACGTTTGGGAATCCCGTGGTGGCTCCAGTGTAGTCAAAAGCAAAGAGGGATGCTGCACCTTGCGTAACCGGTGTTACTTGAGCCAGGGTAGACTGAATGGGGGATGTCAAGTGGTGCCACCCGCTCTTGGCAATGTAAAGGTCATAAACATAAGTACCATTCAGGGTGGAAGACGTAGGCGCAATTTGCGCATAGTGAATTTTCCCCGTGTTGTCGGGTGAGGACTTCAAGTGAATTTTTGGAGATCCAGCTATTCCCGAGTTCAGGTCACTCACGGTTACTCCAAAGTATGGAATCAGCATATTTCCCGGGGTTATGCTTACCGTTATGTCGTTGTTTACGCTGTCTTTAAGCGTGATCACGGCACATTCAAAGTTTGAGGAGCTGGGTGTGGAGGCATTAAATGTGCCCAATTCAAGACTCTGATAGATTATGACTTCCTTATCACGGGTATCACTCGTCCAGTTTGGTGCGGTTACATTAGCAGTCCACGAGTTCGTGCTATAGCTATAGGCATCCCATTGATTTGACGTTCGTCCGAAGCGGTATTTGGCAAATACAACATTTGATTCGAGGTAGGTGTAAATCGGTGACGGACTGCATGGATATATTCCAAGCGTCGCATTGATACTATTGGAGGGGACAAAAATCCAAACGGTACGATTGTAGAATGAGTTATCTAGAGTGCTCGAAAAGTTGACGCTGCTCGCGGCAGTCGTATTATTTTTCGGATTCGTGTACTGCGTCCAGCATCCGCATTTTTCTGAGTTGCCGTCGATGTCGAGATCAAATGCCGTTTGCGTTGCTCCTGCGGTAAAAATCATGGTACTAGGCCGAGGATTTGGAGTGCCTTTCCAGCTTAGTCCAGCAATAAAAGTCGGAGTTGCTGCAGAACCTTGATAAACCCAGGCTTGTCCGAGGTTATTTGAGCCATTCTTTTGGCCAAAATCAAATTGGTTACCAGAAAAACTTACGGAACCCAGGGAAGAGGTAACCGTGGGGTTCGCAGTGTTTACCTGAAAGTCCAGTTTTACAACTTGCCCTAAAGAAACATTTTCTGTGAACAGTATAGAAATAGTCCCTTGATCCGACTGCGTTGTTTGAAAACCATCAACTGCAGACGGACCTGAACCCGTAGTGACCCATTGACGGTTGGTAATGTGAATCGAAGTTCCTGAAAGAATGGGGACTCGAGAGATAAACGCGAGTGAACCAGTTGTATTCGTAATCGAGTTATAGTGAATGAACACCAAATCACCTGCACCAAGTGTAGTCTGGCCAAGCACCGCCAAGCTGGTAGCTGAACTTAAAAGCAGTGCACGAACGAAATGGTTCATTGGTAATAGTTTATTTAACACGAAGTTAGTCAAGTTCATGACCACCCCGACATTTCCGCTCATGCTTCGCGTCCGGGCCGTCTAAGGCATAGCAACACTTGAGTGCTTTGCCCTAAAAGGCAACCAAACTTCGGATTCCCATTTGGTAATGGCCGCAATCTCGGCTTCTGATGCCGCTCGAGCCGCTTTCCATGCATTCAGCACGTTGGCCGAAGGCGCCCCGCGCAATCCCCAGTAGTAGCTTGAGAACTGACCGTACTTCCACTCCCAGGTCTCGGGCTGCTCAAAGTAGCCCTTAACGTCCTCCTTGCCATAAAGGGCCATTCGGCGGTCTTCAATCGATTTCAGTGCCGCCTTAATGTCGTCGCGAACTGCCTTGCTGCTGGCCGTATCGTCGCTAGCGGCAACCAACTTCTCCATCAGGTTTAGGCGCTTTTTGGCCTCGCGAAGCTTGGTGACGGCGCTGTCGAGCTTGCTCATAACCCCGCTAACCTCCGATGCAAAGGCGTGCTGTGCAATCCAATCGGCGTCGCTTCGCTTGGCGCGCGGATCGTCGTACACGGTTACGTAGCTGCTGTCTCGGTGCGGACCAAACTCATAAACAAGCAGGTATCGTCCTGGCTTAACCTCGGGTCCGCTGCCCGGGTCGCTGGCGTTTTCACGCTTCTCGCGGCTCATGGACGGACGCTGAATTCCGGCACTCCGCAAGTTCCAGTTCCACCGCTGAAGGCCGTTCTCGCTTGGAACCTTGGTTTCGATGCGGCGGATTCGCGAACCACTCGGGTCATAAATGTCTACACGCAGCCACTTGACCTTTTTGAGTTCCTTGTCGGCCGTGTCGCGCTGCAGGGTGTAGCTCATTCGTGCTCCGCCCGAGCGGTTTTCGCCCTGAAACATTGCATTGCCTTGAAAGCGAATGCCGTCGGACTCCGCAAAAATCCAATGGTAGGCGTCGGGAGCATCATAGGCGGTGAGCACGCGGCCTTTGGCGGAGGCAGCTTCGCGGATCGGGCGCAGGTCGTCCAAAACCCAAGCGGCCCTACCAAAGGTTCCGAGTACGAGGTCGCCTTCGCGTTCCTGAATGGCAATGTCTTGCACGGGCATCACCGGAAGGCCTGCCCAACGCTGCCATGTTTTCCCGGCGTTGGTGCTCACAAAAAGCCCTGTTTCGGTGCCCAAGTAAACTAGCGAAGCTTGAGCGGGGTCTTGCTTGACGCTCAGGCAGTGCCCCATGCCGTCGGGCCGTCCGGCCGCTAAGAGATTAGTCCAGGTTTTACCGAAGTCTTTGGTGTAAAACAGGTAGGGCGTGAAGTCATTCTGGCGGTAGTTGTTGACTACGACCCAAGCCTCAGCTGCGTTGAAGGTGCTCGCCTGCACCTGGGGAACCCATGCACCCTCGGGGAAGCCCTTGATGGCGCAGCGGGTCCAGCTGGTCCCTCCGTCGCGGGTGAGTTGCACGGTTCCGTCGTCGCTTCCGGTCCAAATAAGTCCTTTTTGAATGCGGGACGGTGCGATGGTAAGCAGGCAGGTGTGCATTTCCGCTCCCGTTACGTCAAAGGTGAGTCCGCCCGACTCGAGGTACTTCTGCTTCTCGGGGTTGTTGGTGGTTAGGTCGCCCGAAATCGCAGTCCACGTGGCACCGCGGTCGGCAGAGTAGTGCACGTGCTGCGACCCGTAGTACAGGCCGTCGTCGTTAAAGGGGTCGCCGGCAATGGGGCTGTTCCAGTGAAAGCGCAGGGGCGGCGCTCCTTGGGGCTGCGAGGGCTTGATGTAGACCTTAAGTCCGCTTACCACGCTAACGCGGCCAAGGGAACCCTCTTGGGCCATGGCATAGACGGTCGACTCGTCGGTCGGGTGGGGCAGTACGTCAAAGCCGTCGCCAAAGTAGAGCTCGGTCCAGTCGCTGTTGCCGATCGAACCCTTCGTATGGTATGCCGGACCCTTCCACGAGCCGTTGTCCTGCATTCCGCCATAAACGTTGTAGGGCAGCTGGTTGTCAACACTAATGTGATAGAACTGAGCCAGGGGAAGGTTTTCGGCAAAGCGCCAGCTCTCGCCGCCGTCGTGGCTAATGTTGAGTCCGCCGTCGTTGCCTTCGATGAGGTAGTCGGGCGTCTTGCTCGAAAGCCAAAGCGCATGGTGGTCGGGGTGGATGTCGCTGTAGGGCGCCACCGTCTTCCAGCTGCGGCCGCCGTCATCTGACTTGGTGACCAGGGTCCAAAGCGAGTAAACCGTGTTTTCGCGGAACGGATCTACATAAATTTCGCTGTAGTAGAACGGACGGTTGCCGATGTCTTCGGCATCGCTGATGCGGGTCCACTTGACGCCCCCGTCGTCGCTGCGGTAGAGGGCGTTTTTTTCTTTGTTTTCAACCAAGGCATAGACCACGTTGGGGTGGCTTGGGGCTATAGCCAGGCCGATTCGGCCGAGCTGGCCTTCGGGCAGGCCGTCTTTGGAGGTGCGCTGGGTCCAGGTTTCGCCCGCGTCATGGCTCACAAAGAGGCCGGATCCTTCGCCGCCGCTCTTAAAGAACCAGGGCCAGCGGCGGTATTCCCACATGGCGGCAAAAAGCTTGTTGGGGTTCACGGGGTCCATGACCAGGTCGGCCGCGCCGCTGCGGTTGTTGCGGTAGAGCACCTTGCGCCAGGTTTTTCCTCCGTCGGTGGTTTTGTAGACGCCCCGGTCTTCAGTGTCGCCATAGGCCAAGCCGATTGCAGCGACTAAAACGGTATTGGGGTCGCGCGGATGCACTACGATGCGGTGAATGCCTTTGGTGCCGGCAAGTCCCATGGGCTGCCAGGTTTTTCCGGCATCCAGGCTTCTGAAGATTCCGCCGCCCACCGTCTGCGAGTTGCGCGGATTTCCTTCGCCCGTGCCCACCCATATCACGTCGGGGTTGCTCGGGTCGACGCGCAGGGCGCCTATGGAAGGGTTTGGTTGCTCGTCCCAAATAGAGGTCCAAGACTGTCCCGCGTTGGAACTCTTCCAGAGTCCTCCCGAGGCGGACCCCGCATAAATTACGCGTTCGTCGCGGGGATCCACGTCGATGGCGGTAACGCGTCCGCTCATTCCCGCGGGACCGATGCTGCGGAATTTGAGGTTTTTAAGTAGGTCTTCCGGCAGGGTTTGGGCCGTAATGATGGAGGCGGCAAGGAGTCCGAGGGCAAAAAGTCGAATTTTCATAAGACCAAATTAAGTGCTAAACTCGCCTAACCTGTTTAACTTGCTTGCTATGAAATACTTTTTACTGATTTTGTTGCTTGGCCTGCCGTCGCTGCGGGCATCGGCACAAAAAGTTTTTGCCGTGGACTATGCCTCGCAGGCCAACATCAAGGTTTTTGCGGTAGACTATGAGTCCCAGGCCGACCTCAAGGTATTTAAGGTTCCCTACGAGTCGCAGGCAAAGGGCAACGCAGGCCGGTGGTTCTGGGTTCCCTATGCCTCGCAGGCCGAGCAGAAGATTTTTTTTGTGGACTACGCCTCGCAGGCCGACCTCAAGATATTTTTTGTGAAGTACGAGTCGCAGGCCGGCTGGAGAACGGCGGCTA
>Ga0315909_10002697_pt1 | contig 22391 bp, 39 predicted proteins | sample LakEriMetagenome_11_FD_203527 | JGI IMG/M metagenome (GOLD analysis project Ga0315909, IMG submission 203527) | Freshwater fungal communities from buoy surface, Lake Erie, Ohio, United States - Buoy 2 MA125 | ecosystem: Environmental > Aquatic > Freshwater > Lake | place: USA: Lake Erie, Ohio...
AGCTCCAGTTCGCGGTCAAGCAGCAATATCGCGGCGCCGCGAAGGCTGGTTGGTTGATGTCCGATGCGACCCTTGGAACCATCCTTGGGATCACTTCGTCCAGCCTTCCGCTCTTCCAGCCAGGTGGTCAGGGTGGCGTTGATCGCCTCCTTGGCAAGCCTGTCTACACCGCTTCAGGGATTGCTGACATTGCTGACAATGCCAAGCCAATCCTGTTCGGTGACCTTGGTCAGATCAAGACCGCGCTTGTCGGTGGCATCAGTGTCTCCGTATCGCGCGAGTACGCTTGGAACCTGGGCTTGGTGTCGTACAAGGTTGAGGTTCGCGGCGCGACCGGCCTTGCACAGGCTGATGCCGTCAAGTACTACGCCTGCAACTGATCCGTCAGTAGCTAGGTTTAGTCAGTGGGGATGGGGAGCCGCTTCGGCGGCTCCCCTGAACCGCAAGTAAGGAGAACTAATGCTCGTTCGACTTTGCAAGCGACGCGGTGAATATCCGAGCGGCTCAATCGTTGACCTGCCACAAGCAGAGGCGGAGAGCCTGATTGGGTTTGCCTTGGCTGAGGCTGTTGCAGATGTCGACGCAGAAGCACCAACGCGGCTCGTAGAGCGCGCGAAAGTATCAAAGGGTATGAGGACTGCTACCATCTCGCAATCGGAGCCAGCCGTCGCTCCTGAAGGGGAATAATGGCAACCATTATCGCCTCACAAAAGACCGTCGGAACTGAGCCAGTGCTCATCGCAACTGGGCTTGTTGGCGCGTCTTATGTCTACCTGCACTCTCCTACCGGTGGCAATGTGATCTATCTCGGCAACAGCGATGTGACTACCGCCACTGGCTTCGCTCTGCCAAAGAATGAGATGCACGAGATCTGGCTGCCAGAGTCGGACAAGCTCTACGCAGTGGTAGCATCAGGCACAGAGTTGCTCTATGTCATGCACACAGGAGGCCGCTAAATGTCCTACGCAACGCTCTCTGAGTTCAAGGCTGCTGTCGGCATTACCGACACGGTGGATGACAGCGCGCTTCAAGCTGTACTGGACGCAACCGACACGCTGATCGATCTCTACTGCGACCGTAAGACTGGCTTCGGCACCGCGACCGAGACGCGCTACTACACGGCTGAGGACTGGGAGTATGTGCTGACCGATGATCTCGTCAGCGTCACCACGCTCCAAACAGATGACGACGCGAACGGCACCTACGAGACCACCTGGACGAGCGGCACCGACTATGTGCTGGCTCCGCGCAATGCTGCGCTAGACGGTTTCCCCTACACCGAGATCGACACGAGCGTCACATGGCCGCGCAACTTCCCTAAGGATGTCTACCTTGGCGTGAAGGTGGTCGGCGTGTTCGGATTCCCTAGCGTTCCTGCTGCGGTCAAGCAAGCAGAAATCATCCAGGCAAATGCAGTCTGGGCTAGTAGGGTAAGCCCATATGCCATCGTGGGTTCCGCAGACCTCGGCGGTATCCTCCGCATGAGTCGCGCCCTGCACCCAGAGGCTGCGTTGATCCTTGAGCCGTACCGCAAGCGCAACGGCTTGGCGCGATGAACGACCTGACCATCCTTGATGCCATTGCAACACGCCTGACGGCGGTTACAAAGCCTGCTGGCTACACGCTCCGAAAGGCATACGCCACGCCACCTGAGTCGCTGCCGGTCGTACCGTGCGCGGTGCTCTTCCCAGGTGGCGACCAGATCACCGTCGGCAATGGCAACCGCACCACGGTGCTGACGGTCAATGTCGTGGTCTACCTGCTCCCTATCCCACGGATGGATGACAAGTACCGCGACCTTTACACTTGGCGCTCGTGGCTCCGCACTGCATTCGATGGAGCGGTGACCATTAGTGGAAACGCGGTTCAGGTCGCAGTCACTGGTACTACACTCGGCACAGATACATACGCCGATCAGGACTACCTGACGGTGCAGGCAACTGCGGAAGTGACCGTCTATGACACGGTCGCCTTCACCGCGTAGAGCAAGGAGATCGAGAGATGGCAACAATCGGCGCAAAGGCTCTGACGCGGATCGCTACTGCGTCGCAGGCTGCATTCGGCACAGCCGCATCTATCGGCACCGCGACAGGCGAGGTCTTGTTCAACGAGACCATCGGTGCGCTCGACTTGGGCGTGACCGTTGACTTGGGCGAGACGACCTCAGTTGGTAAGCGCACCGCCATTCAGGCTGGGCGACCAACGATCACCGGACGAGCACCAGTCCTGACCATCACAGAGGGCCCTGCATCGCTTCGCACCCTTCCGCTCATCCTTGATGCAATCGGCGCAAGCACCTCAGGCACCGCGTCGCCATATACCTGGACTTGGTCGCCAACACAGGGCGATGTCGACACACTGGTGTTCTACTCGTTCCTTGTCAGCGATGGCGTGCAGAAGTATCTCGTGCGCGATGCTGCTCCAACTGAAGTGACCTTCTCAGCAGATGCTTCAAATCTCCTGCAAGTCGGCGCAACCTTCGCTGCGACCACGGTCACATCGTCGGCGCTTGCCTTCCCAACGGCACTCCCAGAGAATCCAATGATGGCTGGCCGCCTGATGAAGTTGAGCACCGATACGAACTTCCCTGACAAGAGCGGCACTGGCGCAACCGACTTCGCCAGCGTGATGAACTTCAACCTCTCGGTGACCACTGGCGTGGGAATGGTGACGGCGCTTGATGGCAGCCTGACGGCAGCTACGGCTGCGCTGACCGGCGTGCTCGATGCGACGCTGACCTTCACGGTCGTGAGCAACAGCGCGGCGACCACCTCATTCCCAATCACCGACATTGCCACGCAGAAGTTCCTGCGCCTCTACGGCACGACCTCCGACAACTACGGCGTCTGGATTCTTGGCTCGTGGGAAGTTGAGAATGTCGTTCCGCTCTCGGCGGATATGGACGGCGTGGTGGTCAATGAGGTCACCTGCCGACTGGCGTTCGACACGACCTCAGGCAAGTCGCTTGAGATCATCGTGGATTCGCCACTGGCAACAGCGCCGTAAAGAGCAGCGCCTAGGGCGCTAGTAGGAGGGTCAATATGGACACGATCAAGATTGCGCTAGAGGGTGAGTTCGCAGGCTGGACCGCTGAGCTGCGTAAGCAGGTCTCGGCTCGCATCCTGTTGGACTTGGAGTCAGGCGATTCGATTAGGGCGCTTCAAGCGTTTAGCAAACTTATCGTCAAGCACAATTTCAAGGATCTAGATGGGAACCCTTGTGACGATGTGTTGGACGCACCAGTAGATGCGCTAACACAGACGCTTGAGGCGTGGGGCAAAGGAAATCAGCCGGACCCCAAGTAAGGCTCGCCGCCAAGCGGATGGCGATTGGACAATCTATCGCGCCTCCGCCAGAAATCATCTTCCACATCTTGGGCGAGAAGTTTGGGATGTGGCCAGATGAGGTAGCGAGCCTACCGCTCGACCAAGTGCTGCTTGCCTGGACAATCCACGCAGAGATGCAGCCGAAAGGGAAGTGATGCCAGCCGCTCTAGAAATCAAGATGCAAGGGCAGATTCGAGCAGAGGCGAAAGCGCTGCAAGATGTCTTCCTAAAGACACTTGGCTGGAAGGGCGTTCGCAAGCTAGAGCAGTTCGCCGTTGTCAATGCTGCTCGTGCCTATGCGCCATATGTCCGCGCCGCTGCGCCGAAAGATGTTGGCGGACTTGCCAAGAGCGTGCGCGGTCGCCGCTCTCGCTATCAGCGGCCTGGGGCTATCGTCGGACCTACACAGGGGAAGAAGCAAGCCTGGTATGCGCGCTTCGTAATCTACGGCTCAAAGCCACACACGATTCCAAAGACCAATGTGGTCGGTCAGGCGATCAATCGTCGTCTTGATGCAGCCGGTGCTGGATACTCGGTGTTCGACCAGGGGAAGATTCAGCACCCAGGAGCTCGAGGCAATAACTTCGTCTTCCCTGCTGTAGAAGCAAATTATCAAAAGGGCGCGGACGCCTTTGGCGCGACTGTGGTGCTGCTACTCAACGATGAGGCTAAGCGCGCTAAGGTACTAGGGCTGGAGATTGAGTACGCGAATGGTACGGCCGCGAAGTGGCAATCACACCCAGCGCTCAAGCATTGGAACAAGCCTGACTATGTCGGACCACTTACGCCGCTGCAAGCCTTCGGACGCAGCAAGCGAGAGGCAAGCGACAAGGTGAAGGCAATCGCTGCAAGCGCTCGTGTGCAGCAACTGCGCCAAGACGCAAGGGTCTTTGGCATCAGACCAAATATGTCCAACCTAAGAGCAGGATAGGAGTAGAGCGTGGCATCAACCGGCGGTATTGTCTTCGCGCTGACGGCAAGGGACCTTGCCTCTAAGGCGATTGGCAAAGTCAATAATAGCCTTGGCAAACTAGGAACGGCTGGAAAACTTGCTGCCGTAGGTATCGGCTTCGCCTCTGCTGCAACAGCAGCGCTCGGAAAGATTGCACTCGACGCCGTTCAGGCTGCTGCTCAGGATGAGCGCTCAACGATTCTTCTCAACGCTGCGCTCAAGCAGCGTGGCTTCAATGTTCTTGAACTGACTGGCCGCATTGATGAGCAGATCAACGCGATGGCTCGCCTTGGCATTGAGGATGACCAGGTTCGCGCTGGGCTAGAAATCGGCTCACGATTCTTCAAGGACCAAGAACTGCTCCTTAGGGCAAATGCCGTCGCAGCACAAATCTCCGCTGCCACTGGCAAAGACTTGTCCGAGGTAATGATGACGCTTGGCAAGGCATCTCAGGGTCAGGGCAAGGGTCTCAAGGAACTTGGCATCGCCACAGAGAAGACGGTCAAGAAGACTGTCTATAAGACCAAGACAGACGAACTCGGTCATAAGATTACTGTGCGGACCACCAAGGCCATCAAGCAGCAGGTATCGATTCAAGACATCCTCACGGCTGCGACCGCCAAGTACGGCGGCATTGCAGACGAACTGGCAAACTCAACCAGTGGACGATTTGCAGCGGCACAGATTCAGTTTGCTGAGGCAATGGAGAAACTTGGCTACGACCTACTGCCTGCGGTGAATGAGTTCCTGACCTTCATTGTCAAGGATGCCCTTCCAGTATTCCGCGACATCATCAGCCAGATTGGTCCAGTCATCACCGACCTGATTGACAATGCCGTTCGACCGCTAGCGGCATCATTCAGCGAACTGTTCTCAGTCTTTGGCGCAGATAGCAAGACTGCTGTTCAGGGTTTGGTAATCGCGCTGACCCCATTGAAGTTGCTGCTCCAGGCAATGAAGATTGCTATTGATGCCATTATCGTTGGACTCAAGACGCTCTTCGCAGCACAGGGAACGCTTGGAAGGGCTGGTACAACCTCCGCCGGATACTCGCCGTATCTCGCCAACGCAGTCGCCTCTGGAACCTTTATTCCACCGATGGGAGGCGGAGTCACAACCAACAACATCTTTATCGGCACAGGCAAGGTTGACACCGTAGTCACCGACTCGATCAACCGAACAGGCACCTTCAAGCGCGGTCGCTAAATGGCAAACCCATTCAGCCTGATCGTCGCTGGCGTTGACAGCGGCGCGAACCTACTGGACCTCCCAGCTCCGAGCGCGCTGACCACGCCGTATGTTGATCTGGGCAGTCTCTCGCTGACGCTCTCAGGCGACGGCAACGGTGGCTCAATGCAGTTCGATGTGATTGAGACCAAGACCCCAGTAGCAGGACCGTGGTGGCGCTCAGGCGCGGTCTACGACAATGCGCGCGTCCAGTTCTTTGACAGCCGCTACAGCGCGACCACGCCAATCTTCTTGGGCTACATCACCGGCATTGATGCCGTCTTGTTGGAGAACGGCCTTGGCTCGCGCGCAACGGTGACCGTTGAGGATGCAGACGGCTGGCTCGGTAAGACCATCATTCGCAACGGCACGACAGGCATCCGCGCCACATCATTCGTAGACTCCTTCACTCAGGGCGGCGCATCATCAACTGATCGAGACCACATCAACGCGCTATTGGCGCGAGTCAATACTCAGGTCAACGACGCGACCACGCGACAGATCCTGAATACCGCCGTGATCAGCGGTTCTACACGCGCAGTCTTTAGCGGCTCAGCGCAGACCATTGGCAAGCAGACCTTCAAGGCGACGACGCTTCAGAGCGCGCTTGATCAGATTGCAGAGGCGGCTGGTGGTATTGCCGATGTGCAGTACCGCTACTGGATTGATGGCGACGGCCGCCTGAACTACGGTCCAAAGACTGCCGCTCCGACTTACGCGACGGCACCAGCAGAGATCGTCACTGACCCTGCAAGCGTGCAGACAGGTAGCGCGGCGAGCGTGACTCGCCTGCTGGCACGCGATCTCACGGTCAACCTTGATCACTCGGACATCGTGAAGGGTATCTTTGTCCAGGCTGACTCAACGCTGGCGCGCTATGACAGCAACCAGACCTTCCCTACCGCACCAACCAACGATCCCTACTTTCGCACCTACACCGGCACCTACAGCCGCAACGGCGCAGGGCTGGCTGCGCGCAATGGCCCATTGCCACACGAAATCTTCAGCGCACCAAAGGTGGTCGCCAAGGCAGATCGCGGTGGCACCATTGGTTCGCTCGCTCGCGCCACGATGGTGTCGCGCGGCAAGCCAATCCGCTCGGTCTCGTTCACTATTGCTGGTGGCGATCTCGCTCAGACCTCCGCGCCTGACTGGGAGTACGGCTACAGCCAAGGCTACGCACTGACTGCCGCTGCGACCTACACGCTCGTCAAGGCGTGGCTCCCAGGCCAGTATGTGAAGCTGACCGCACCAGCGCTGGACCTCTCGTCCACTATTCTCTACATCCCTACAATCACGATGCGGTTCGCTCAGGGCGGCGGCTCGTATCAAGTCGAGTATGAAGTCCAAGCAGACTTCCGACGGCAGTATCTCAAGGGCCTGAGCGTCCTTGTCGGAGGAGAATAACGATGGGTAAGTACGGCACAAACCTAGAAGGCTTCGGCGCATTTGAGGGTGGCGTAAACGCCGATAACGGCGCGACGCTTGTCAGCACCAACAGCGATGGAGAGAAGTCGCAACTTTTCGGTCCTGCCTCGCTGCGTGAGATTCAAGCCGGTGTCGCAAACGGTGACTTTGAAGTGCTTCCTAACGACGCAACTGGGGCTATTAGCGAAAGCAATCCTCTGCCGTATTTCAGTTTCACGGATAACTCAGGCGGCAGGATTGTTGCGAGCATTGCGGACAGCACGCTTGCGCCTGGGCAGACTGTTCTGCGATTCACGCTTACCAACGCAGTCAATGCGGATGAAGTCTATTTCACGCGCTATGTACCAATCGCAACATCAGAGGCTCGAACCTACGGCAATCAGGTGCGCGTCGCTATTGCGGCGGCTACGGTATCAGCCAACTATAGACTCTCATTCTCTGCTGAATATGTAAGAGCGGATCTATCAACGACGACTGGCACGAGCGCATTAGCAAATCTAAGTGGGTCGACAATGAATGCTGCCGTTGTGGGTGCAACGGCTGGAAGTGGAGCGGAATTCGGACTTAATCCAAACGGTACTGGATCTGCTCCGGCAGACGCGGCATATCTCCTAATAAAACTTTCAGTAAACGCAACTGGATCAGTTGCAAGCGCAACACTTGACATTGCAGAACTTCGTATTGACCGCTCGCAGATTCAATACCTTGTGACCGATCAGACCCTGCCTGACCTATATGGCCCTGGTGCGCTCTCTCTTCTTTCAGGCAGGCTTTCCTTGACCACCTTTGGTGTCGTAGGTTCCGAGTCGAAGTTGGTCCTTGACACACGATCCGGCGACATTACTTTGGACGCTACGACCCAAGGCAAGACAATCACGCTGACTAGTGCAAATCGAACTAGTAGCACTGTGACCATTGTGACCACTCGCGCGCACGCCTTCGGCACTGGCGATGAGGTGGTGGTCGCTGGCATCACTGGCACAGCTGGCACGACGATGAACGGCACCTACATCGTCACGGTGACGAACAGCACCACCTTCACCTACACCTCCGCTGGTACGGCTGGCTCTGGCACCGTGACAAGCGCAACGGTCAAGAGTGGTCCAGGCTCAGGCATCATCTACCTAAAGCCAGCCACTACCACCGCAGGGCGCGTGCAGGTCGAGGGCAAGCTAGTGGTTAGCTCACTCCTGACCGCCTCTGGGAGCGTGCAGGTCAATGATAATCTAGTGGTTGACCAGGATATGACCGTCGGTGGGAGCGTGCAGATCGATGACGCAAGTGCTAATAAGGATCAGATCACAATCACAACCACGACTGCTGGTGCAGGACTAACAATCGGAGCGGACACAAACCTTTATCGCTCTGCCGCCAACACGCTAAAGACTGATGACTCTTTAGTTATCGGTGGTGCAAACTCATTGTATGTCTCGCGTGCGAGCGTCGCTTCTGCGGCGCAGTCGCTAACGAACAACACCTCAACAACAATCTTGCTAGACACAGCGAGCACAACACCGACCACTGGAACCTATGACCCTAAGAGTTGGTTCAACAACGCCAACGACCGCATCGCCATTGGTCAAGATGGCTTCTATGCCGTCACCGCAAACATCGCCTTTGCCGCAAACGCAACTGGGCGGCGAGCAGTCAACATCATTGTCAATGGTAGCGATGCCGGAGGGATTCAAGTTCTTGCTTCGCCTGCCGGCTCAACAATCCTATCTGTCTCTACAAACCTTTATCTTGCCGCTGGTGACCTAGTCACAATGTCTGCCATCCAGCAATCAGGCGGCGCGCTCAACACAGTTGTGGTCGCTGGCGTGTACCCAGCACTAAGCGTCGGAAGGATTGGTGCGTGATGGACGCTGAACTTCAGGCACTGGACGCAGCAATGGCTGCGGCTGCCGCTCACGGCTGGCAGGTGATTCTCATTGACCAGATTGACGGCGTGTGGACGGCCATCGCATCCGACAAGATGGACGGCGAGCCGCTGGTCACAGGCACTGGCGCAACTCGAACTGACGCGCTGCTGGCGCTGACTGCCGCGCTGGAGGCACGATGACCCCACGCCAGATTGACCAACTGATCGAGCGTCTGGACGCACACTCCGCAAAGTTGGATCAGGTGCGCTCCGATGTGGACAGGATCAAAGGAGGATTGGTGGTGATTGCCGCGCTGTTGTTCAGCGTGCTGATCCCACTACTCGCATCGCTGCTCTCTAAGTGAGGCGGCTCGCGTTTCCATTGCTGGGCATCATCCTGACCTGCTCTATGGTCGCGCCGATTCTGGCGATGCCTGTCTGGACATTCACCACCACCGGCGGAGGCTCGGTCACGCAGGTAGACGGCGGCTTCACCCTGGCTGGACCGAATCAGGGAGGCGGCTCTAACACCGCGTCCTACACGGCCGTCGCTGACAGTGACTTCACCTACTCCGCGCTGTGGCACTACACGACCACCGACTCGGCGTTCTACGACCGTCCTCTGTTCCTGCTCAATGGCGTAGAGACCCTGCTGGTCTTGCCGAGCGGCGGACAGGATGTGCAGGGGAGCATCCTCATTGAGCTAGTGGCTGGCGATCTCTACGGCTGGGCGATCAACGCGACTGACTCCTGCTGCGGCGCTGGCTTCCTGACGATTACCGATCCGACCTATGTCGTCCCATCGCCCACTCCAGAGCCTTCACCAGAGCCAAGTCCATTAGTAAGTCCATCGCCAGATCCTACGCCATCTGTGGAGCCTTCTCCAGAACCAACGCCAGAACCGTCACCATCTGTAGAGCCAAGCATTGAGCCGACTCCGACAGCCACGCCGGAGCCGTCACCAAGTGAGGTGCCAAGTGTCCAACCATCGCCGATCCCATCACCGACTCCCACACCCAAGCCGTCGCCCACGGCCGAGCCGTCGCCAGTTCCTACTCCGACAGAGTCCGTATCTCCTGATCCCACTCCTGTACCTACTCCTGAACCATCGGTAGAGCCGTCACCGACACCAGAGCCAAGCGTGGAGCCAACACCTGAACCGACACCGTCACCAGATAACATTGCGGAGCAAACGGTTGCGGCAGTTGGTGAGGCTGTCGCTGCTGTCGCTGAGACTGTGACTAAGGCAGTGGAGGCGATTACCAACCTAGGCAAAGATCTCTCACCTGCCGAGAAGAAGAAGGCTGCGCCGGTTGCTGTGGCAATCGTGATCAGCCAAGTGGCAAGTGCTGCTGTTGCTGCCGCATCGAGTGCCGCTGCTGCGGCGAGAAAGGTGACCAAGTGATCAAGCGCATCATCGTAGATCTCGTCGGTGGGGCGTGGACCATTCTCGGTCTGCTCTTCGCAGTCGTGGTCTTGCCGGAAGGCGACACGCAATCAACAATGGCAACACTCTTCGGCGGACTGACGCTGATCTGGTTGCTGACTGGACCACTCAGGTGGATGGAGGAATAATGAAGTACAAGGTCAAGAGCCAACTCTATTCGGATGCAGAGGCGCAACAGAAGGGCGCGAAGCAGATTCTTGATGACTGCACCTGGTCATCCTGTGCCGCCGCAGTCTCGTGGGCTTCTGGCTACACGGTCGACTACAGCGCCGCTGACGGCGTAGCAGCAATGAAGAAGGTCACTGGCCGCAAGGATATTCAGGGCAAGTCCGACAACGGCGGCTCTCTGCCTGAGGCTGCGAAGGTCATCGCGCACCTAGGTGGCAAGGCTCGATATGCGAAGTCGTGGGCGGACGCAGTCGCAGCCGCTAAGGGCGGCGCTGCTCTACAGATCTGGGTACAGCAGGGAGTGGACTACCCAGCAGGCGTACCGATCAGCAAGTGGCACGACGGTTGGAAGCGCTACTGGAGCAAGAAAGACCCCAAGACCGTCACCGCTGGCTACGGCCATATGACCTCCGCAGGCTATGACGATGTTGACGGCTGGCAGTGGGCGTGTCCGACGCGCGACGAGAAGGTCGCCGCTGAACGCTACGGCGTGCCGGTCACAGAGGCGCAGCTCCGCCAGATCGCCAATAGCAAGTTCAAGGCGAAGAAGGCTGGCGTTGACTACAAGTGCATCCTGATCGTCACCCACCCTGGCAAGGTCGCCGCTCCTGCGCCAGTCGCAGCGCCTGTGGTCGTTCCTGCTCCTGTGGTAGCGCCAGTTGTGCCTGCGGCACCTACGCCTGCCCCTGCTCCTAAAGTCGCCGTACAGGCACCTCAGCAGCCCCAGGAGGCGCGCAAAGTACAATCTGGCACTAAGACATCTGACGCTGTACAGGCGCAGTTGGATCAGATCGGCAAGGCTGACTGGGGCGCGCTCGCCGCAGATGGTCTCGCCGTCATCAATGCAGCAGCCGCTGCGACTAGAAAGGAAAAGGGTATGAACCGAATTTGGGCAGGTATCAAGTACATCGCCGCGAGCACTCAAATCTTTGAAATTGGGCTGGATTTCGTGAAGACATTCCTAACCGTCTCCATCAGTGTGGCGTTGGGATTGGGCATCCCACTGCTCGATATCCAGGGCGGAGACTTCCGAACGATCGTAAGTGCTGGCTTGGCGAGTGGTCTGGGTATCGTCGTAAAGGCCCTAGATAGGGACACCACGACCTACGGCCTAACTAGGAAGTAATCGTGCCAGTCCGAGTCAAGCGCCCCTACGGCACTTGCTCGGTCTGTGAGCTACAGAGCAGGGTCTGGGAGGTCGAGTCTGAGCAGGTGCTCCTGTGTGGCATCTGCCTGAGGCTCCTCATTGACTTTGCTCTAGAGGACTTGTCGCAGCCGTCCTAGGCGGCTTCCCCTGGGTGGTCCCTCCCCACCCAGGGGCTATCCACCCTGCATAAAAGATAGTCACGCAACACGGTTGACAGCCGCGAACCGTTGACCCTATGATGCCTATGTCAGGCAGGACACAGCCACTCGGCTGGACTGACAAGGAGGTCAACATGGCGAAGGCAACACTTCGAGAGATCAAGGTAACCCTAGAGAGCATTGCTGATGGCGTGCTGTTGAATCCAGCCAGCGAAGATGCAGCATTCTGGGCTGGGCGCATCAAGGAGATCGTCCCAACGCTGGAGACTTTCCGCAGCGTAAAGATTGAAGCCAGCGTCACGGCATCTGCCTTTGAAAAGATGGGCGATACCTACACCGCCGGTTTGCTTGAAGACGCGATTGCGACGGTGCGCTGATGAAGTCAGCAATCATTGACGGTATTGGGTACGCGATCTTCATCGCGTGCATCTACATCGTGCTAGTCGTAGGAGGGTCACTGTGAAAGTCAATCGTAAGAGCACGCCCAAGATGGTCGTGCGGCCGTACTTCAGCAGCGAGTACGAGAAGCTCCAGCGCGAGTCGCGCCGACAGGAGCGCTTCGAGTTCACCGTCGTGATGATGATCGTCTGGGTTCTGGCGGTCATCCTATGGGAGGTGTTCAAGTGAGCAAGCGCTACGAATTTGTATCTGCGCCACAGCGCAGTCCAGAGTGGTTCGAGATGCGGAAGGGCGGCATCACCGCCACCGGCATTACCGCCATCAACGGCACATCGCCGTACAAGACCGCATACCGACTCTGGGCAGAGTTGACTGGTCAGGTCGGTGAGCAGCAGGTAGGAGCAGCGGCACAGCGTGGGCAGTTGCTAGAGCAGGCAGTCGCTGACTACTACACCGCCGAGACTGGCAAGAAGCTGCGAAAGAGCAACGGAATCGTGCGGTTGAAAGAGCACAGTTGGGCGATGGCATCGTTGGACCGCACCATCGTGGGCGACACCGACGGTCTCGTAGAGATCAAGACCTCAACGAGCAGCCGCTGGCAGTTGTACCCAGTGCCACCTGAGTATGTAGATCAGGTGCAGTGGCAGATGTTCATCACAGGCGCGTCGTACTGCGATGTCGCCGTGCTGCTCTCTGGCTTGGTCTTCCGCATTGAGCGCGTTGAGGCTGATCCGATCTACCAGACACTCCTGTTCGATAAGGCCGTGGCGTTCCTGGACTTGGTCAAGACCAAAACTCCACCGCCGCTGACCGGAAACGACAGCGACACACTCGCGGAGGTCAAGCCGCAGAGCAGCAACACCTACGCGAAGGCAGATCCGCAGCTCGATCACATCGCGCGTCTCTACATTGAGGCGAAGGCTGAGGCAGAGGCTGCCGATGCTGCACTCAAGGAGATGGCGATCGCCATCAAGGAAGCCATCGGTGAGGGCGAAGGCGTGAAGGGTCACGGCTGGCTTGCCACTTGGAAGCAGAACAAGAGCAGCGTGAAGGTGGACTGGGAGAGCATCGCGGATGTCCTCCGCACCGTCGCGCCAGACACCTACAGCGAAGCCATCAAGCGCTTCACCTCAGAGAAGCCAGGTGCGCGCGTGTTCCGCGTTCACGGCAAGGACGGTGACGCGTGATTGAGGTACCGATCACACCTGCGCTGATCATCCGCGCAGAGGAGATGTTCCTGGAGGCGCAGTCCAGCAACGGCTTGCGGTTCCGCAAGGAGAAGGCGACAGGCAACACGACCTGGACTGGCGTGCTAGGTCAGGCCGTCTTTGAGCAAGTGCTCCGAGATTGCAAGATGCCCTACCTGCCAGTCAATCGCACGACGCACGACTACGAAGTCTGCGGTCTCAAGGTCGATGTCAAGACCAAGGCGTGGAGCCGACCGGCTGGCGACGATGTTGAGGTGAGCGTCTTTGACTACATCCGAGACCACCAGACGGTGGACTATTACGCATTCGTTCACTTGCAACTCGCGTTCGGTGAGGATCGGAATGGCGCACCCAGCGCTACACGATTCCAGCGCGCGTGGCTGCTCGGAGTGATGGATAAGAGCCAGTATCTGTATCTGGCAACAGAAGTGAAGGAGGGAACCGTATTCGAGAGCGGACACATTGCAAAGGCGAGTTCACTAAATCTGGTAGCCGCAAAGTTGCTACCTGTAGAGACCATTGGAGGACCAGAGAATGAGTAAGCAAATCGCAGCGGCACTGGCCGCACCCTTTACCGGCACAGACCTAAAGCAGCGCCCAGGGCGCGGCGGCATGACCTTCACCTACGCCGATGCGCGAGCCGTAGCTCAGCGCCTTGACGATGTGCTCGGTCTGGCTGGCTGGCAGTTTGAGGTCAAGGTGGCAGACCCTGCCGCCAAGGTGGTCCACGGCACTCTCATCGCTGTGATCGATGGCGTGACCACCGTCCGACAGGACTTTGGCTACCCAAACAGCGCACAGGATGACGAGCCATACAAGTCAGCAGCCTCCGACGCTCTGCGTCGCTGCGCTGCACAGATCGGTGTGGGGAGGTCACTATATGCCTCTGGCACCACAACGCCTCACAGCGTGGCTGTGGCACCCCTCTCCGTTGATTCTGTGAGGCACTCGCAGCCTTCGGTTTCTACGAGTGATGTGGCCGTAGCAGCGGCAATGCTCTTCGCGGAGGGCGAATGCCCAGACCACCGCACCGCTTGGTCGTTCAAGCCTGCCGGTACGAGCAAGGCTGGCAAGCCCTATAACGCGTTCTACGCGTGCAGCGGCAAGTCGAACGGCACCTTCTGCCAGCGCAAGCCCAGCATCGCCTGGGTCAACGCGCAGCAGGCACCAACAGGTGAGCCTGAGCGCACCGAGACGAGCATTGAGGACCTGCCGTTCTAAGTTGAGCGGCATCATCTACGGCTGGGAGAGACTGGTGACCTCCACCTCTCCCAGCCACTAACACAGAGCGGAGGACTAGATGGTTTGGTTTAAGTGGGTAGCAAACGCACATCGAGATGCGGAGATCTCGGCGCTGACTGACACGCAGTTCCGCGCGTTCATCACGATCATTGGTGAGGTCAAGCTGCTGCGCTCCGGCGGAGTGTTCAAGAACCGACAGCACCTCAAGACCGTCATCGGCCCACGCCTGTTCAGGGGTGTGGAAGGATTGTTGAAAAGTGGTCTGCTTACAGAATCTGGAGACGGTGTCATTGCCGTCTCAAACTATTCTCGCTATCAAGTCGACCCCACCTCGACCTCTCGTGGAGAAAGGTACCGAGCACGAAAAGAGGGTGGGTTGACGGACAGAGAAAGAGAAAGAGAGAGAGAACAGAATAGAACCCCTATATCCCCTAAACGCTCTGGCTCTGGACGGCTCACGCCGCTAGGCGAGATTCTTGGAGGGAAGCGCTAAATGCGCGTCAGGTCAGAGAACCCATCAGCTCGTGCTCTGGCATTGAGGAAGATCAGAGAGAACGAGACTCCAGAAGAGCGAGCACATCGAGTGCTCAAGTACACGCTCTACAACCATCGGATGACGATGGAGCAGTACATGGCCTTACGGCTGGCGCAGTTAGACCGGTGCGGTGCGTGCAGGGAGCCACTCCGCTTCGGTGAGCCAAGAGCAGTGACGGTCGATCACGATCCGCGCTGCTGCCAGTACGAAGGGCTGGGTACTCGGAGGACAAAGGGAGCGCCGATCTCGTGCGGCAAGTGCGTCAGAGCGCTGCTCTGCGGACCGTGCAACCGAGCCATTGGATTCCTGGAGCGCTATCCACAGCGCTTGCATATGTGGATTGAGTATGTGAGGAGGGTCATGAAGTGAGCGCACACATCGCATTCGTAGGACCACAGGGGTCAGGAAAGAGCACGCTGGCAGAAATGCTGGAGGAGCGACGCAAGAGCCGGTACATCGTGCTCCCAATCGCGCAGACCATCCGTGAGGTGGCATCGCTCGCCTATGGCGTGGACTTCGACAAGAGCAAGCACTACGAGCAGCGCCGCCTGGGCTTGGATGTCAAGACCTCAGGCCGCGAGATCCTGCAAGACATCGGCGCGCAGCTGCGCGAACTGGATGCCTACTTCTGGATCAAGGCGTGGCACGACGCGTTCCAGCGCTTGCAGCCGCTAGGGCGGCCGATCGCCATTGACGATGTGCGTCTGCCGCTGGAGGCGCACTTCCTCCGGCAGCACATCCCAGGCATCACCATCGTGCGTGTGTTCGCCTCCGCAGCGGCTCGGACCGAACGCCGAGGGGTGCTCCAAGGGGCAGCAGATGTGACCGAGCACGGCTACCTCCAGACCGAGTATGACCTGCAGATCGACACAACAGACTTGACAGCGGAGAAGTCCTACGCGATCCTCAGGAAGTACATGGTGGATAACGGCAAGTGGTCGGCATCCCCAGAGGAGGAATCATGAGCAATGTCGCGCTAACGGAACTAGAGACACGAGCCGCGCAGCTCGGCTATCACTACGACGGCCTAGTGCGAGTTGGTGAGCCACCACTCTGGACGGTGGTGCTCATTGACTCTGCTGGGTCTGAGTTGACCTTCCAGGGCGACAGCATTGAGGGAGCCATTGAACTGGCAACGGATCGCATGGCGCTCCTGTCAGGGCTGTGCGACCTGTGAGCGAATTCGCCTATCTCGGCATCACCCTCATCGTCATCAACACTGCGCTCTTTCTCGTGGTGTTCGCTAGTCTGCCGATGAGCATCAAGCGCGGCGTAGGTATTGCGCCGTCAATGATCTACCTGCTCACCACGGCAGCGACAGTGGTTTGGATGTGGAGGGCATTGCAGTGGCAGGCGTAAAGACCAAGCGCGCAGGAGCAGCCAAGCCGCCGGTATGGACGGTGACCAACTGCACCGACTGCGGCAAGGTGATTGACTACACCGACCCTAAGCGGCAGGTGTTCCCTGGCACGCGCGTACTGGTAATCCACGAGAAGGGCCGTCGCTTTGAGTGGCGGCATAAGGCGTGCGTCAAATGAGTCACATCGAGATCCTCACCCCTGAGCTGGACGAGGGCATCCGCTGCGTCCAAGAGGGCGCAGATGCGTGGTGCTATGACCCCAAGATCGGTCGCCAGTTCGCCAAGTTGAGCATCCGGTACTCGGACGCAATCGCGCCAGAGGGCTGGTTCTTTCTCAACGAGCACATCTTCAACCGCGCAACCATCGCAGACTTGTACAAGGCAGGTCACCTAGAGCTGCAACAGTCTGTATTCACGCTGTCCGACGGCGGACACGCACGGCTAGGAAGGCTGGTAGAGAAGTGAGCAAGATGAGCGACCTAGACATCGATCAGCAGAACGCCGACAAGGCGAAGCGCGGCAAGCGCGCACGCAACAAGGGCAATGCCTTTGAGCGTGAGGTCGCCGAGAAGATCGGCGGCGTGCGAGTCGGCCAGTACGGCGGCAAGACGGATGTGCAGTCCGACTGGATCGCCATTCAGTGCAAGGTCGGCAACGGCTCCTACTCAGAGCGCTACGACGGCTGGCTTCGTTCGGTCAAAGGCAACGCTACCCAGATCACCGCGCTGGTCGTTGGCGACGCACCTGGACCTGGCACCAAGCGCCGCACCATGATCGTGCTGGACTTCGAGGACTTCGTTGAGCTGCTGAATCATGACTAGGGAAGATGTGACCCTGCTGCGCGCAGGGTTCGCCAAGACCTTTGCACCGCATCTCGCAGAGAGCCGCCGCTGGTCAGCGTTCACCTTCATCGCCGACATCCTGATCGCACGATCCTTTAGCCAGCCCACGCTCATCGTTGAGACCGGCTGCGCTCGGCAGGAGAACAACTGGAACGGTGACGGCCAGAGCACCGTGGTCTGGTCATGGCTTGCAGGTCAGTTGGATGGCTTCGCCTATTCGGTCGACATCAACCCAGACAATGTCAACACCGCTCGCGCACTGGCTCCGAGTGCTCGCGTCACCGTGGGTGACTCTGTGGACTTCCTCCGGCACTTCGGCAACGCATCGTCTATCTCGCTGCTGTACCTAGACTCGTTCGACTACAAGACTGGGAGCCTAGACGCGGCAGAGCACCACCTCCGCGAGCTGCAAGCGATCTACGACCGACTACCAGCGGACTGCATCATCGCGGTGGATGACTGCATCACACCGACCGAGGGCAAGGGTGCGCTCGTGCGGCAGTGGCTAGAGGAGCGTGGCAACCTTCCTGTCTTGGAAGGGTATGTGACGGTATGGCTCAAGTAGTCTCGCTCCTGCTAGGGCTGACGCTGCTCACCGGCAACACAGGACCAGATCTCACGCCAAGCGGCGTGCCAGTCAGCGGCGTGGCGACCTGGTATGGCAGCACCTCCCCTAAGGGCGATCAGTACTGCGTGGGTGGCTACAAGAACACCTGCTCGCCGTACAAGTCCAAGGCACAGGGTGGCCGTGGCGGTGAGCTGGTGATGTTCGCAGCGGTAGGGCGCTGGCGCTGGGGTGACAAACCGTTTAGACTGCTCGTCTGCCGGAAGGACGATGCGAGTAAGTGCGTGATCGTTGTGGTACGAGACTATTGTGGATCGTGTAAGGAGGGACTAAAAAAGCCGTGGACATCTCGCAGCCGAGCAATCGACCTAAGTCCAACCGCGTTCTCTCGTCTCGCGCCGCTCGGCAGAGGCGTGTTAGCAGTGACAATCGCGGACTACCCATTGAGCAGCGAGAGTTTCAGCAAGCCTGTGCGGCGTGGTCACTAAAACTCGAAGTCAAACTCAACGCGCTATTCAATCTGATGCCGCAATACGGTAAGAGCGTCCATTGGGCGCGCGAGCGCTACTACGGCGGCACCTTTGTCACCGACGCTGATCTGTACTGGGTCAAGTCGCGCATTGACGATCAGCCTGATCACTCCATCGCCGCGAAGATGCAACGCTACGCTGCGGCCGTAGATCTGATGTGCCGTGTCTGCGCTGGTGACGAGGACACCACGCCGACCTGCTGGGATAAGACCTGCCCACTTCGATCTGTGTCACCACTCCCACTAAGGGTGGCAAAGTGATGCGGTACGATTCCTGTGCGACGGCGCGACCTTTTGGTGTGCTGCCGTCACTCGCCCTGCCGGTGGTGTCCTCCCATCGGCAGGGTCTAACCTGGGGCAGCGTAGACGCTCGCACGACCATCATGGCTATTGCCGGTCAGCGACAAACGAGTGGTGCAACTCCACTCCTGCTCCACCACTACAGGAGGGCAAATGGCTAAGCAGGACAAGTTCGCCGTCTTGAAGGCGTGGGTCTCAGAGTCACAGACCGTCATGGGTCTTGACCACTGGGAGGTCACCATCGTTGAGGCCGCCTCCGATGTTGACTCATGGGCTGACATTGACGCGCACCCACAGCAGCCAACCGCAGACCTGCGCGTCGCATTCGACTTCTGGAAGCAGGAGCCAGAGAAGCAGCGCCTGATCCTGACTCACGAGCTGCTGCACCTGGTGCTGGCACGCTATGCACGCATCTCCGAGAACCTGGAGGAGTCGCTCGGTAAACTCGCCTGGGCTGTGATCGAGCCGCAACTAGAGGACGGCGAGGAGCGCACCATTGAGCATCTCGCGCGCATCATCGCTCCCTACCTATCGCTACCGGCATTCCCTAAGGCATGAGGGCGCAGCGACCATGTCTGACCTGCGGAGTCCTGACCACCTACGGCAACCGCTGCAATGTCTGCGGACCACGCAAGGCGACCGAGTGGGCGAAGAATCGCGGACCATCTCCGTACCGCAACGCCGACTGGCGGAGGCTCAGCATCCAAAAGCGCAAGGAGGTTCCCTACTGCGAACTGTGCGGACAGCGCGACGGCAATCCCAGCAACCCACTCACTGCAGACCATATCCAGCCGCTGAGTCAGGGAGGCGCGTTGATCGTGCCGACCTATATGCTCCGCACGCTGTGTAGGGTCTGTCACGGCAAGATCACCAAACATAGTTAGGAGGACTCAATGATGGCGCTTGATTACCAACAAGGCCTCTTTGATGCAAAGGGCCAAGGCTATGCCGTGCGCCAGATCAAGCCAACTGAATCTCACTGGCTGCTGCTCAATGTCCATTACGCCAAGCGGCTACCGTCTATCTCCTACGCCTATGGGCTGTTCAAGGACGGCGATCTAGTAGGAGTCTGTACATTCGGAACCCCATCATCAGCAGCGCTCAGGTCTGGAATCGCAGGCGCTGAATATGCAGACAGGGTGCTGGAACTAAATCGCCTATGCCTAGTCAACAACCAGCCAAACGAGGCAAGCCGGCTAGTGGCTGGCTCACTCAACCTACTGCCAACGCCTGCGATCGTCGTGTCCTATGCTGATACCGATCAGGGTCACGAGGGCATTGTGTATCAAGCGACTAACTTCCTCTACACAGGTCTCAGCGCAAAGAGGACTGACTGGAAGGTTGAGGGGCTAGAGCACCTACACGGTCAAACAATCGCCGACCAAGTTCGCAATGGGGAAGGTCGCAGGATTGATGCAATCAAGGCGAAATATGGGGAGAGGTTCTACCTGAAGGAGAGGTCAAGAAAGCACAGGTACATCGCGCTGCTAGGGCATAAATGGGAGAAGCGCAATATGTTGCGCGCACTCAAGTATCCAGTTATCGATTATCCAAAGAAATAGGAGGGAAGTATGAGCAAGCCAATCATCATCGTCAGCAACACGCCACTCGCACCAACCGGCTACGGTCAGCAGACCAAGCAACTGGCGCAGCGCATCAAGGCAGACGGCATCCCTGTGGGCGTAGCAGCCAACTATGGCGCTCCGACGAATATGGAGGTTGAGGGCATCCAGGTATTCGCCGAGGGGCTGATCAAGTACGCCAATGACTCAGGACCAGAGAACATCGCCATGGCTGCCTCACAGGGTGGCTTCGGCATCACGCTGTTCGATGTGTGGGTAGCGATCAACGATGCCTACCACCAACTGCCTGTGGTCTCGTGGGTGCCGATCGACCACGACCCAGTGCCGCCGCGCGTCGCTGAGTGGTGCATCAAGGGTGGAAACAAGCTCATCGTGGCTATGAGCAAGCACGGCGAGCAGGCACTCCTGAAGGCAGGCGTACCGCGTGACCGCTTGGTCTACATCCCTCACGCCATTGATACGAAGATCTGGACGCACGAAGGGCCGACCTGCCGCGATGTGCTCCGCGTACCGGAGGACGCACACCTGACCGTCATTACCGCCATGAACAAGGGGAAGCGCAAGTCATTCCCTGAGATGCTGAAGGCATGGGCGCTCTTCGCGCAGCAGCACAAGGATGCCTACCTGTACCTGCACACCGACCGATGGGGTCACCTAGACGGCATCAACCTCATCCCTGTACTCAAGGCAGTCGGAGCACCAGAGGATCGCATCCGATGGGTCAACAGCAGCCAGATGCGCGCAGGCATCCCAGCCGAGACGCTCGCCAGCATCATGCGCTCTGCCAGCGTTTTATTGCTCGCCTCACGCGGTGAGGGGTTCGGCATCCCTGTGATCGAGGCGCAGGCGTCCGGCACGCCAGTCATCGTGACCGACTGGACAGCGCAGCCTGAGCTAGTGAAAGACCACGGCTACATCGCCGAGGGTCAACTGGACTGGGATGAGATGCAGGAGTCATGGTGGAAGATCCCAAGCGTTGAGAGCATCCTTGAGGGGCTGACGCTCAACTACATCGCCACACAGGCTGGCGAGATCGACCGTGCTGCACTAGCCGCCAAGATGTACGAGTACGACGCTGACTATGTCTACACGACCAAGTGGCAGCCGCTCTTTGCTGACATCTTCAGTGGCAAGATCAGGCTAGGCGTACCGGCAGAGCAGCCAGTAACCCTGAACCGCGCACAGCGGAGGAAGGCGAAGTGATCGAGCACCTGTGCAAGCCTGGCGATATCCGTGGGCTAGGCAAGCGCCGCGCCTGTTCTCGTGTCCTGTACTGCAACAAGTGCAAGCGTGACCTAGTGCCAGACGCTCCGACCTGTGGCGAGTGCAGCTACTGCCGCCGCACGGCAGAGCGGCGAGAGGGTAAGCCATACTGGGCTGGCAAGGACTGGGTACCCAATGCCGATCTATGAGTTCAAGTGTCCGACCTGCGGCAAGATCGAGGAGCGACTCCAGTCTGGCTTTGAGCCAGTCGTGCCACGCTGCGAGTGTGGACCTTGGATGATCTTGCAGCTCACGCCGAGCGCCGTCGTATACAAGGGCAAGGGCTGGGCGAAGCGTGACCGTGCTAAGGTGGACAAGCAGGGAGCCTGATTCTCCCTGCACCAAGCCTAATCAGGAGGCTAGATGGCATACATCAAATCCAGCGAAAGATTAGTCAGCAAGCAGTGTCCAATCTGCTCTGTTGTTTTTTCGACATCAGATTCTCGCAAGATCAACTGCACCAGACGCTGCAAGAATAGGAACCGCGAATGGCAGCCTGAGGGTATGAAAGCCAAAAGCGTCCGACACGGATATGTGCAACGCCGCCGTGAAGCCCAGCGAACAGGCGACAAAGACTTGACTACCTATACGATCTGGAAGGCTGAGTCTGGCCGCTGCCGGCGCTGTAGCAAGCAGACCATTGATCCGACTACTCCACGCAAACTCAAGCCAGCCAAGCGAGATGCTTGGGCAACCCTTGATCACATCGTGCCGCTCTCTGCTGGCGGCACTCACACCTGGGCGAACGCGCAACTGCTCTGCTATCCGTGCAATAGCGGCAAGGTACATACCGACGCTGCGCTCTATGGGAGGGGCGGTCAAAATCTAGATGTTGAGCGTGCCACGGTACA
>Ga0315909_10002698_pt1 | contig 22391 bp, 37 predicted proteins | sample LakEriMetagenome_11_FD_203527 | JGI IMG/M metagenome (GOLD analysis project Ga0315909, IMG submission 203527) | Freshwater fungal communities from buoy surface, Lake Erie, Ohio, United States - Buoy 2 MA125 | ecosystem: Environmental > Aquatic > Freshwater > Lake | place: USA: Lake Erie, Ohio...
ATGGTGTTACAAGACGTTATGTAGAATACATTAATCAATTTGATTTTACAGAAACAGATAACACAACATTTAATTTCTTAGATTCACAACTTGCTTATTCTGGTTCTGCAACGACTACTATTACTGGCTTAGATCATCTTGAGGGACAAACTGTATCTGTTCTTGCAAATGGTTCAACACATCCTGACAGAACAGTAACTGGTGGATCTATAACTTTAGCAAGATCATCTACTAAAGTTAAAGTTGGTTTACCTTACACATCAATATTACAAACTATGAGAATAGATGCTGGATCTCAAAATGGAACATCACAAGCTAAAACAAAAAGAATATATAATATTACAGTTAGACTTTATGAGTCTATTGGTGTAGAGGTTGGACCAAACTTATCTAATATGGAAACTATTCCATTTAGATCCTCAGCACAATTAATGGATACAGCTATTCCTGTATATACTGGGGATAAGGAAGTAGAGTTTAGAGGCAATTACGAAACAGATGGATATATCTATGTTCGTCAAACTCAACCTTTACCTTTAACAGTTTTATCGTTATATCCAGAATTGGTTACAAATGATGGTTAATAAACTAATTATAATTCCTTATAAACAAAATCATGGTAAAATAATAATGCAATCACAGATGAACCACATGCTCACACAAAAAGATGCACAGTTTATTATTAATGATACCAACAAAGAATGTATGGATTTAGAACAAGAGCATTTAGCATTTACAGGATTAATTAATGATGAAGTAATCGCTGCAGCAGGTATGAAAAGAATATGGGGTAATGTTGCTGAAGGTTGGTTTATTGCTAAAAAAGAAGTTTGGAATTATCCAATTACTATTGCAAAGGCTGTAAAGCAAAACATAGATTATCTTGCAACATCTAATAATATTAAAAGATTACAAACAGCAGTAAGAGCTGACTTTGGAATTGGAATTAGATTTGCTAAATGGTTAGGATTTACTAATGAAGGTTTAATGAAGCATTATGGTTTTGATGGTGCTGATCATTACAGAATGGCAAGGATATATTAATGGGACTAGAAACAGCAGCTTTAGTAGCAGTCGGTGGTTTAGGCGTAGCACAGTATCAACAACAAGGTGCTACTGGTAAATTTAATCAAGCAGTTCAAAATCGTAATGCACAAATATCTGAGCAAGAAGCTGCTCAAATGCAAAAACAATTAGAGTTTGATTTACAAAGATTTGATCAACAATTTGATAAAATACAAGGTGCAACTACAACATCAGTATTAAAATCTGGAGTAGCATTAGAAGGTGGAACTGGATTAAGATTATTAAGAGCTAATGCTGTTGAAGCACAATTACAAAAAAATATTATGGAATATAATTCTAAAGTTGGTCAAGCAAAAAAAATGGAAGAAGCTAATTTTTATAGAATACAGGGACAGATTGCAAGACAACAAGCAAGATCTGCACAACTAAGTACACTATTCTCAACTGGAACATCTTTACTTACAATGGGTGGTGGATTCAAAGGTGCTGGAAGTTTTGATGGTGCTTCATCAATGGCACAATGGCAATCTAACCCAACAGGATACTCAGGATCATTCTAATGCCAAGAATCCCTACATTTACAACACAAGCAAGACCAACAGCAGAAGTAGGTGCTGTTCAAACTGGAATACAAGCACCACTAGATAATACTTTATCAAAGATTGGTGCAGTAGTTGCTGATTATTATACTAAAGCAGAACAAGCATCTAATGTTCTTGAAGCACAAAAAATTAAAAATGCAAACATAGATAAAATTTCTGAATTAACTAGAGTTTCTGGAAACATATCTAATCCTAGAGTTGCATCTGAAACATTCTCAAAAGGATATAGAGATATAGTTAATCAATCTTTAGCAGGTATTAGTAATTCAAATCTTAAAACATTAGTTCAAAGTAGTTTTAATGATGATGAATATAAATTTAAATACCAAGTATTAAATGCTAGTGGTAAATTATTAGAAACAGAAACTAAATCTATATTAGATCAAACAACTACAACAGAAATTGCTGAAGCATTTAAAACAAACAATCCAGAAATTATAAAACAATTACCAAATAAATTAAATAATTTTTATGATAAATATAATCCAGTAGATCCAAACTTAGTTAATGTTTATAAACAAGCATTAAGTAAAAAAATAGAAGTTGGAAGTTTTTATAACAATCTTAATTTAGACGCATCAGCAACATATAAATCTTTTGATCTTGGTGCTTATCCATCTTTAGTTGGTGAAGAAAGACAACAATTTAAAGATAAAGCATTATCTGAAATTACTAAACAATCAAATCTTATAGAAAAATTACAAACTTATAAATCAGCAAAAATAGCTGAACAAAGATTTAAAGGAATGTTTGATAAATCAGTTTCTCAAGATGACATTCTTAATGATCCAGAAATAAAAGGAATACCAATTTTTAGTGAAAAAATGTTAGCATTAAATAAATCTCTTCAAGCTGGTCAAGGAACTAAAATTCCAGACTTTGATAATGTATTAGATGTAAGTAAAAAAATATTAAATGGAGATATTAAAAACATATATCAAGATTTTAGAGTTGGTTTTGAATTAACATCTAAATCTATCTTAGATAGAAATGATAAATTTTCTAAAGAATCTTTTAATACATTTGCTAAAATGTTTCAAAATATTGATAATCCACAATTTGTAGATCAGCATAAAAAGTTTTTTGATTTTATTGATAAAGCATCTATAGCTGTAAAGAAAAGTCCCAACTATAAAAATTTAGATTCTGATTATAATAATAGATTAGATGTTTTTTATAATGAAATGTATTCAAGATTTCAAAATGGTATTGCAACTAAAAAGAATACAAATGATTTATTAAATCCAAAATCTCCAGATTATATAGCAAAAGATTTATATAAATATATTCCAGACTCTGCAGATATTATGAAAGGATTATATCAAGGAGTTGTTCAACAAGATATTAAAAAAGTAACAACACAAAGATTACCAGGCGAATCTGTAGCAGATTATAAAAAAAGAATAGGTAAATAAATGGATCTAAATCAGTTAAAAGAAGCTGGTTTTAATGACCAAGAAATTCAAGATTACGTTGCTAAAGAATCTAAACAATTATTTAATGCTGGATTTAATGCTCAAGAAGTTAATGAATATTTTGGTATTAAAGAACCAGATACAACAGAAATTAAAAGTTATTGGCAATCAATTAAAGATTCAATAGTAAAACCAGTTGTTGCTATTGGTGAAAGAAAAGAAAAAGCGGAAGCTGCTGTAGGTGAGGTTTTAGTTGGAAAAGAGTTTGATCCAAAAACTTATTGGGAAAGAGGTGTTGGTAAACAAATATTTTCTTTAATTGATGCTTATAATACAACAGGTGAATTACCAAAAGCATTTACGACTCCTGAACCACAAGATACAGGATTAGTTGAGGGACTTATAGAAAGATCAGCAACACTTTTAGGAGATACTCCATTTTATCTTGGAGGAGCTGCTATGGGATTACCACTTGGAGGAATTGGATCTATAGCTACTGCTGGATTTATACCAGGAACTGTAAGACAAATGTATATTACAGCTTTAGAAAAAGGAGAGGTAGATACATTTGAAGAATGGTGGAAAATATTTACTAATGAAGGAATAAAAGCTGGTGCTACAGAAGCAGCACAATTAGTTGTTGCATCTAAACTTCCAAGTGTACTTGGAGTAGATAAATATTTTGTTCCAAAAGTAATGGCACAAGTAGCTGGTTTTGAAGGAACTGGTTATGCAATTACTGGAGAAGTTCCAACTAAAGAAGAATTATTTTATACCACTTTTTTCTTTAAAGCATTTGGTTTAGGAGAAATTGGAGCAAGAAAAGTTATAAATCAAGTTAAACAAACTGGTAAAAAACCATCAGAAATTTATGAAGATTCTATTGTAGAACCAACAATTAGAGAAGATGTTGGAAGTAAAAATATTGAAATAGCAAGAGCATACGAACCTTTAGTTGAAAAAAAAGTAGAACCACCAAAAGTTGTAGAAACTATTAAATCAGAAAAATCTATAGATCCAGATATTGCTAAAGTACAAGAAAAAATATCTTCTAATAATACAGAAATTAAAACAAATTTTAAAGATTTAAAAAACAATTTAGTTTTTGATTGGTTAGATAAATTACATCCAATATCAAGAGCTGTTGCAGAAGCTGAAAAAATAGGAGTTAAAGCACAAGAAGGAACTCTTAATCCTTATGAACTTGCTAGACTTCAACCTGGAATGATTGGTAGAGGCGAACATTTTTTAAAATATGGAACATTAGATTTTAAAAGTTTAGAAAACAAAAGTAAACCATTAACAACAATATTAGAACCAGTCATTAAAGATATGACAACTTATAATGAATTTAAGGCTTATGCAGTTTCTAGAAGAGTATTAGAAAAATCTAAACAAGGATATGAAACTGGTATTGATATAAAAGCAGCAGAAAATACAGTTAGAAAATTAGATATTAAATATAAAGAAACATTTAAAGAATTAGGAGAATATCAAAACAATTTATTAAAATATTTAAAAGATTCAGGAATAGTAAATGAAAAAACATATAATGCAATGTTAGAAGCAAACAAAGATTACGTTCCTTTCTTTAGAGTATTAGAAGACTTGGGTAAAGATGGAACAATTTCTAAATCAGTTGCTAATCCACTTAAAAGATTTAAAGGAAGTGAAAAAGAAATAGCAGACCCTATTGAAAGTATTTATAAAAATACATTACATTTTGTAACTCTTGCAGAACGCAATCGTTCATTAGTTGAATTTATTAAAATGGTTGAACAAACTAAAACAATAGATCCTACTGCATTTAAAGAAGTATCTAAATTAAAACCTAAAATGACAAGAACTAAGATTACATTAGAAGAATTAGAAAATGTTGTAACTGATATTTCTAAAATAGATAAAACTGCATTAGAAGGATTTGAAATATTTAGAAGAACTCAACAACAACTTGGTAAAAATGAAGTTGCTATATTTAGAGATGGTAAAAGAGAAGTTTGGGATTTAGGTTCTGATTTATCTAGATCTTGGAAGTATTCAACTGATGTATCACAAAAATTAGTTAGTAGCATTATTAGTTTACCCACAAGAACATTAAGAGCTGGAGCTACATTAGCACCTGAGTTCTTTTTAAGAAACGCAATGAGAGATACAATGTCTGCAACTGTGTTTAGCAGAAATGGATTTAAACTAGGATTAGACACAGTAAGAGGAATGATTACGCAAATATATGCAAAGGGTTCTGAAATATTTCCTAAACTTGCAAAAGAAAAAGAATCTAAAACATATCAAGATTTAATAAAATCTGGTGCATTACAATCTTCTTATGTAGCATTTGATAGAAATTATTTTTCAAAAAACATTGCAAAAGAATTAACATCAAGACCAGTTTATAATGTTGTTACCAAACCATTAGAAGCATTAAGAATAATGACTGAGTTTTTTGAAAATGCAACAAGACTTGGTGAGTTTCAAAAGGCTTATACAAATTCAATTAAAAAAGGATTAAATCATAAACAAGCAGTTGAAAGAGCTGGATTTGAAGCTAGAAATATATCTTTAGATTTTCAAAGAATGGGTGCAAAAATGTCTGCAGTTAATTCTGTAGTTGCGTTTTTTAATGCTAGAGTTCAAGGTTATTTAAAATTATATGAAACATTTAAAAATCCAGAAACAAGATCAAAAGCATTATATACAGTTGGTGCTAGTATTACTTTACCATCTATTCTTCTTTGGATCGCAAACCATGAAGATGAGAGATATAAAGAATTACCACAGTGGCAAAAAGATTTATTTTGGATTGTAATTACTGGTGAAGGTAAAGATACTATTGTTTGGAGAATACCTAAGCCATTTGAATTAGGTTATATATTTGGAACTTTACCAGAGAGAGCATTAGATTTTGTTAAAACAAAAGATCCAACTGCTATTAAAAAATTTATAGAAACTTTAGCATTTGATAATGCAACAAGTTTAATTCCAGTTCCTGATATTGCTAAGCCTCTAGTAGAAGCATGGAGTAATAAAAGTTTATTTACTAAAAAACCAATCGTGCCAAGATCTTTAGAAGGTGTACTTCCTGAATATCAATATACAGAATATACTTCTGAAACATCTAAAATATTAGGAAAGTTAATTAGACAAATATCTGGTGAGTATTCTGGAATATCTTCTCCTGTTAGAATTGAATCAACTATTAATAACTGGACTGGTACATTAGGTAGAACATTTACATCAGTATTAGATAAAGCGTTGATTGCTTCTGGTATTGTAGATGATCCTATTAAACCAGAAGAAACATTATCAGATATTCCAATTATAAGAGCCTTTGTTGTTCGTAATCCTTCAGCTAGTTCTGAATATATAACTACGTTCTATGATAAATATGAAAAGGTTAATAAAATATTTAATACCATAGATAAGTTACAAAAGTCTGGTAACTTTGACGAAGCAAATAAATTGATAGTTAATCTTCCAGTAGAAGCATCTATTTTAAAATCAAGTTACAAAATAATACAAGATAATGATCAAAGGATTAGAAGTATTTATAACAGTAAATTATTTACTCCTAATGAGAAAAGACAATTAATAGATGAAATGTATCGTCAAATGATTGATATAAGTAAATACTCTTTAGAAGCAATAAAAGATATTAAATAATATAGACACAAACATTAAAATATAATAAAGGAACTTTATGACAATATCTTCAACTACAGTTAAGAACAGTTATAGTGGTGATGGCTCAACTACCACGTTTACATATACATTTAAGATATTCCAAGACTCAGATATTCAAGTAATCATTCGTGCTGCTAATGGTACAGAAACCATTAAGACTATTACAACTCATTATACAGTTACAGGTGCTGGTGTATCTACAGGTGGTACAGTTGTATTTACATCTGGTAACATTCCAACCTCAACACAAACAGTTGTATTAAGACGTAACATTCCACAAACACAAGCAATAGATTATATTGCTAACGATCCATTCCCTGCTGAATCCCATGAAGAAGGATTAGACAGAGCAACAATGGCAATTCAACAATTGCAAGAAGAAGTAACAAGATCTTTAAAATTATCTAAAACAAATACAATGACATCTACAGAGTTTACTGTGGGTGCTACTGCTCGTGCTAATAAGATTTTAGCATTTGATACTAATGGAGAAATATCAGTTACTCAAGAACTTGGAACTAATAGAGGTTCATGGAGTTCTGGTGTTACTTTTAATGCTAGGGATATTGTAAAAGATTCATCTAACAATAACGTATATCTTTGTAACACAACTCACACATCTACAGGTTCTACTCCTATCAGTTCTAATACTGATGTAGCTAAATGGGATTTAATTGTTGATGCACAATCTGCAACTAACAGTGCAAACGCAGCTGCAAATCACGCATCCAACTCTTCAAACTTTGCTAACAATTCATCTAATAGTGCTAACGCTTCAGCAAACCATGCTAGTAACTCATCTAATTTCGCAAACAATAGTTCTAATAGTGCATCTAATGCTGCTAACTCTGAAGCAAGTGTAAGTGCTAATGCTAACGCATCTGCAAACTCTGCAGCAAACTCATCTAACTTTGCAAACAATTCTAGCAACAGTGCAAACTCTGCATCTAATCATTCTGCTAATAGTTCTAACTTTGCTAACAACAGTTCTAATCACGCATCTAACAGTTCTAATTTTGCAAACAATTCTAGTAACTCTGCAAATGCGTCATCTAATCATGCAAGTAATTCATCTAATCATTCAGCGAATAGTTCTAACTTTGCAAACAACAGTTCTAATTCAGCTAATGATGCAAGTAACCATGCTTCAAACAGTTCTAATCATGCGTCTAATAGTTCTAACCATGCTGCGAACTCTAGCAACTTTGCTAACAACTCTAGCAATCATGCTTCAAATTCTAGTAACTTTGCTAACAACTCAAGCAACTTTGCAAACACTGCTTCTGATGCAGCCAATGCAGCTAATGCCGCAAGAGATACAGCAATAACATTGGTAGATAATTTTGAAGATGTTTACTTAGGTTCAAAAACAGATGATCCTACAGTAGATAATGATGGTGATGCTTTAACAGCAGGAGATTTATATTACAATTCAGTAGGTAATGTTTTAAAATATTATACAGGTTCTGCTTGGGTAGCAATTACATCAGGTGGTATTACAGATTTAGTACAAGACACAACGCCACAACTTGGTGGTATGTTAGATGTCAATGGACAATCTATTGGTGATGGTACATTAGAATTAGTTAAATTTGCAGAAACAGCAAGTGCTGTTAATGAAATTACAGTAACAAATTCTGCTACTGGTAATGCACCAGAAATATCAGCTACTGGAGATGATACAAATATTGATCTTAAACTTACTCCAAAGGGTACTGGTAAATTAAATTTAGATGGAATTAAATTCCCTAATGCTGATGGTACAGCAAATCAAGTATTAAAAACTGATGGTTCAGGTAACTTATCATTTACAACATTAACATCAGATGGAACTGCTGATTGGGACACAACTGTTAAAACAACAGGATTTACTGCTACTGCTAATAAAGGATATTTTTGTAATACTACTTCTGCAGGATTTACAGTAACATTACCCGCAACTCCAAGTGCTGGAGATGAAATTATACTTTTAGATTACGCAGGAACTTTTGATACCTTTGCTTTAACTATTAATCCTAATGGTGGTAAAATAGAAGGTGGAACATCTAACCTAAAATTATCTGGTGAAAGAGAAGGAGTAAGATTAGTTTATATAGATTCAACACAAGGTTGGTTAGCTTATTCAGGAATTAATGAAGGAACAGATGCCTTAGCACCAATAACTTATTCAGTAGATTTTTTAGTAGTAGCTGGAGGAGGTGGTGGTGGTAGAGGTGATGGAGGAGGAGGCGGTGCTGGAGGATATAGAACATCAACTCAAACAGTATCACCAGGAACAGTAATTACAGTAACAGTAGGAGATGGTGGTGCAGGAAGAGCAAGTACAAATGGTCAAGGTACTTCTGGTACAGACTCATCTATTTCAGGCACAGGTTTATCAACGATAACTTCTGCTGGAGGTGGAGGCGGTGGAGGTGTTTCAGTAGGTTTAAATGGTGGTTCTGGAGGAGGTGGTTCTGGTGCTAATGCAGGAGGAAATGGAAACACACCAAGTACTTCACCAAGTCAAGGAAATAATGGAGGATCTGGATTTTCTGGTAATGCTGGTGGTGGTGGTGGTGGAGCTAGTGCTGTTGGTGAAAGTTCACCTTCCCAAGTTGGTGGTGCAGGAGGAGCTGGAACAGCTTCTTCAATTACAGGTTCTTCAGTTACAAGAGCAGGAGGTGGTGGAGGTAGAGGTGATAATGTAAATGGTGCTGGTGGAGCAGGAGGTGGTGGAGCTGCTGCTGCAGGAGATGCAACAGCAGGAACAGTAAATACTGGAGGAGGTGGAGGTGGAACAGCTAGTGGTACAGGTGGTGCTGGAGGAAAAGGAGTTGTTATATTAAGTATGCCAGATGGAGATTATTCAACAACTACAACTGGATCTCCAACTGTTGCTACAGGAGTTTCAGGAAAAACAGTTTTAACATTTAATGGTTCAGGGAGTTACACAACATAATGGCTAGTTTTGCAAAAATAGGATTAAATGGAAAAGTGATTGAAGTTCAATCAGTAGTTAATGAAGTTCTTCATGACTCTAATGGAGTTGAACAAGAAGCTATTGGTATAGATTTTTTAACAAAATTAACTGGTTATCCTTTGTGGGTTCAAACATCTTATAATACAATTGGTGGAATACATAATAACAATGGAACACCTTTAAGAAAAAATCATGCAGGAATAGGTTATACTTATGATGAAGATAGAGATGCTTTTATACCTAAAAAACCTTTTAACTCTTGGGTATTAAATGAACAAACTTGTTTATGGGAATCTCCAATACCTTATCCACAGGATAATAATAAATATAATTGGAACGAACAAAATCAATCTTGGGATATATTAGAAGTATAGTATATTAAAAAACGAAAGGAAGGAATTTGTCAGAAGTAATAAAAATTCACGAACCTAAATTTGAAAATTCATCTTGGAATTTTCAATTAGATAAAATTGAATTTTACGCATTTTGGAATAACGCATTTTCAAAAGAAGAATGTCAAACAATCATTAACATAGCTAAAGATAAAGGTTTAATTAAAGGAAAGACTAAAGGAGGAAATACAAAAGATGTTAGAGATTCTAAAATATCTTGGTTATATCCAGTTGATGGTATGGATTGGGTATTTCGTAGAGTAACTGACATTACACTAAATCTTAATGAAAGGTTTTTTAAATTTGATTTGTTTGGAATTAATGAAGGATTTCAGTTTACAAATTATGAAGCACCCTCTGGTAAATATGGTAAACATGTTGATAGAGGAATAAATATAGCAGTTAGAAAATTATCTATATCTATTCAACTTACAAATCCTGAAGAATATGAAGGTGGAGAACTTTATTTATATGAAGATGATAAAGGAACTCTTATGGATAAAACACAAGGAACATTAATTATGTTTCCTTCTTATGTATTACATGAAGTTATGCCAGTAACTAAAGGGGAAAGAAATTCTTTAGTAACTTGGGTAACTGGTAAACAATTTAAATGACAGTTAGAAAATTATCTATTGAAGCTACAATAAAAAGATACACTAATGAGAATGGTTTTGCTTGGGGTATTAATACAGTAATGAAATCCTTAGCACCTGACGCAAGTTATGATTTAACTTCTGCTGGTGAGTTTATTATAGATAGATGGGATTCTCCTTTGCCACAACCTACATCACAAGAAATAAGAGATGAATATATTAGGCAACAAACTATAGCTGAGTGTATTGAATACTTTAATAAAGTAAAATGAATATTTTGATAGCGATACCATGTTATGGTGGCAACATCAGTAACATGACATTTCATTCATTATTTAATTGTATTAAACCTTTAAACGATATGGGACACAATCTTAGGATTGAAACTCTACCAACAGAATCTTTGATCTCAAGAGGTAGGAATAAGTTTGTTACTAAATTTTTAGATAACAAAGATTTTAAAGGTACACATCTATTATTTATAGATTCAGATATAGGTTTTACATTAGAGAATATATTAAGAGTTATAGAGTTTAATAGAGAAGTTGTTACCTGTACATATCCTGTGAAAGGATTCTATTGGCAGCAGTTACTAGATCGTATCAAAGAAAATAATAATATAGATGAGAAAACAATGCGTGATTATTTATTGCAGTTCAATGTCAATCTATATCCAAACACAGAATTTAAGGGGGGATTCGCAAGGGTAAAAGAGTCTGCCACAGGATTTATGATGATCAAGCGTGAGGTTTTTACTACTATCATAGATAAGAATCCGCATCTTAAATACAAACCAGATCTAAGAACAGGTATAGAAGGATCAGACAATGCGTTTGATTTTTTCCCTGTTGGGATTTACAAAGAGAAAGATGGCGTGAATAGATATTTATCTGAAGACTATTACTTCTGCAGATTAGCTGAAGAGTGCGGCTTTGAGATCTGGACAGACATAAGTACGCCAATAAATCATTTGGGAAGTGCAGAATACTATGGTAGTTTTATTTCACAATTAAATAAGAAATAATATGATTATATTTATTATTGGTTTAATAGCTGGAGTATCTGTAGGTTATGCTTACAAAGATGAGATTAGCAAAGCTATTGAATCTATCAAATCAATCCTCAAATTATAATAGCTACATTGTAGCTTGAAAAAATAATAGTTAAACCCATATATCCTTCATTAACCAATGGAGAATACTATGTACAACTATTCAGATATTAAATCATACTGGAATAAGTTCCTTAATGATTACACAGCAGACGTTAAGTCTTTCTGGAATAATTATTTAGAAACAGTAGAGAAAATATATAAAAATAAATAAATTATATTTATAATTCAAAGAGTTATAAAAAATAATTTTATTTACTTATTATTCAATTAACCCTATCTCGCCATTGCCAAACCAACTATAGGAGTTTGCATGGCAAAAAAGAAAAAGTCAGCCGAAGACATCATCTACGAAATCAAAGATTTATTAGATGACTTGGAATTGGTTATCAACCCAGATGATAATGATGTATCATACGAAGATGATATGGATGATGATCTGGATTTAGAAGAAGACGAAGACGAAGAGTAGTCTATAAGGTAAGGGTGGTTTAATAGCCACCCTTATTTACTTATCCACATTTTAGTATAACTAATCATAATGAAATTTTTATTAGTCTTTACTGTTTGCTCAATGGTTAATGGTAATTGCTTAGACACCATGAGTACAGGTAAGAAGTTTGATACCTTTAGGGAATGCACCATAGCTGGCTATGGGTTTATAGCAGAACAGAATAAGCTATTCCCATTAGATCAGTTTGAGAAAGTCAAACCATCCTTTCATTTTGATTGCATAGAAACCAAAGAGCAATCCACATAATTACAATCTTTAATTGACTTTTTATCCACAACCACTATAGGTGGTGTATGAAAAGAAAGAAGCAACCTATATCTGCTACTGCTATAAGATTATCATCTTATGAGAAGTATTCATCAGAACGTATGGATATGATCATAAAACGATTAGATGATCTTACAGTGGAAGTCAAAGATCTTAGAACTGATATGAGCATGGGTAAAGGTGTCATAGCATTTCTAGTAATCATTGGCAGCATAGCAGGTTCAGTCATAGGTTTCTTTCAATTCAAAAACTAAAACAACAACGAACAATACTGATGAAGAAATCAGACAAGGGTTTAGTATCAGAGGCACTAGCACAAGCATACTTTGCTAAAGATCCAAACCTAATTGTATTCACAGCACTAGGTGGTGTTGGTCCAATAGATATTTGTACGTTTAATATTAAAACAAAAGAGTATTGCAACTATGACGTTAAGACTGTGTCATATAGAAAATCAAATACTAAATACGCACATAAAAAGAACGATAGAATAAATAGATCCCCATCTAAGATTCAAAAAGATATGAATGTTAAGATTGTCTATGTTTACGAAGATGGTAAGATAGTCGTTAAATAAAATGTACGAAGATTTAAAATCAAGGATTAAACGACACGAAGGCTTTCTAAGTAAAGTTTACCTGGATATATTAGGTAAAGCTACCATTGGCTATGGTCATTTGCTTACAGAAGAAGATGATTTTGTTGAAGGCGTTATCTATGACAAGGATATACTTGAAGCATTGTTTGAGAAAGACTTTAACAAAGCTGTTCAGGGTGCAGAAGAATTATTAAAAGGTTATGATGTGGCTCTTGTTGCTAAAGAAGTAATCATTGAGATGGTATTTCAATTAGGAAAGACTGGGGTTTCTAAGTTTAAGAAAATGTTTGAAGCATTGAAAGAACATGATTATAGTAGAGCAGCTGCAGAGATGTTAAACTCAGCGTGGTATAGACAAACACCAAGCAGATGCGAAGAGTTGTCAAACATAATGAAGAGCTGTCATTAATATGTGGTGGAGTATATTACCAACTGTTTTTAAAACTGGTGCTGAGATCTATAAGAATCATAAGCAATCAGAACTATTAGAAAGTGAAGCAGAGAAACGATACTTTGAACGTATGGCTCGTGGTGAAATAGAATATCAAAGAGATGTATCAGATCAACAAGACAAGACTTGGAAAGATGAATTTGTTTTAATCGTAGTATGTATTCCAATTATTGTTTTATCTTACGCAATCATTAGTGATGATGTTAATATTAAATCTAAATTAGATTTATTCTTTGATTACTTTGGTAAGTTCCCATCATGGTATCAATGGTTAATCGTAGGTATCTTCGGTGCGATCTATGGATTAAAACCAACATTAGATATATTTAAAAAATGAGTGATCAAATAACTACAATGTTTGCACAATCTTATTCTAAAAAGAAACCTACATTACTTGCACAGCAAGGAGTAAAAGCAAAGGTAAAGATTAAAAAGAATGGCAAGAAAAAATCTTGAGAATAAACATATAAGAAAGCCACCTAAGAAAAGAAAAGGTAGGCATACAAAGAGAGTTAATAAACACAAGACATATAAAAAATATGCTGGTCAAGGGAGAGTATAGTTTATGCTAAATGTCAAATGTATTTTTTGGTTAAGAAAAGGATTTTGTGCTTTACTAAATCAGTGTAAATGCTTTAATATAAATGAGGATGACTACAACCCTTTTAGAGAGAAATTATAATGGTTAAAAAAATGTATCAAAATCCTAGCGGAGGATTGAACGCTGCTGGTCGTGCTTACTTTAAACGTACTGAGGGATCTAATTTAAAAGCTCCTGTTAAATCAGGTGTTAATCCAAGACGAGTTTCCTTTGCTGCTCGCTTTGGAGGGATGAAAGGATCTTTACTTACTAAATCTGGTAAACCCACACGTCTTAAGTTGGCACTCAAAGCCTGGGGATTTAGTTCAAAGGAAGCTGCGAGAAACTTTGCGGCAAGGCATAAAAAGAAATAATCTTTAAAAAAAGTCTTTCAAATTTAAACGTATATGAGTTTCTTGAGGTGGGTGCTAGGGTAAGTACCCCCCAAATTTTGAGGGGTACAAAGTTTTAAGTTTAGTTAGTGGCTCTCTTTAATTTAGATTTATATTTCTTAAGAAAAGTATTTGCTAGTTTTATTTTTCTTTCCCATTTTAAAACAGCCATTCTAAGTTTTGTAATCTTCATTTCTTTCTTTTGATCTGAAGACAATTCTGCTTTTGGTTTCTGTTTTAACTTTCCATTTAACCAACCAGATTGAATGACATATCTTATAACTTGTCCCTCAAACTCTGCTTGCAAAGCACAATGATCAGGAAGACTTGGACTCCTATATCTAAAGAGCCTATGTGCTAAGTCATGTATTAATCTTCTCCATCCTCTACTTAATAGAGAAGAATTTCCAGATAAACAAACCCAACATTTTCTTATCTGAAGATTGATTGGATAGTTTCCATATCTTGATGGAGCAGCATCTTTCTTATTGCCAAACTTTCTAGCTAACAATCTTGATGCTTTCCTCGCCTCATCATAAGTGATGTAAGGTAAGTTATCTGGTAAGATAGAATTAGCTAAGTCATCATAAGACTTAACTAAATTTTCTCTATCAGATGTTTCTCTCATTTGTTTCATATTTTCTCCTTTGTTGTTTTTTTATTATTTAGGTAGTGTACCATATCGGTTATATTATGTCAAACGATATTTTTTGAGTAAAATATTTTTTAAATAATTTTATTGAAGACTAGACGATAAAAGTTTTAGGGTGTACAATATTAGGTGCGACAACTTTATACAAATTGTTTTTTTTAAAAAATAAAAAATGGGTAAGAAAAAATTAATAATTAAATCCTGCGGCAACTGCCATATCTGTGGTAAGGAACACATGTCAAATGAGGGGGGATGGGTTATCAATGCTGAGAAACTTAATTTCTGTCATTCAATAGATCATAGTTGCTATGAGATATACTTTAATAATGTGCGTACCAAAGAGAAACAAGCTCTTGTCAATAATAATGAAAATGATAAAAGAATGAACATGTACATTGAGTACTTAAAGAAACAAAAATGTAAACATAAGTATGCCACTGAATAAAAAAGGTAAAAAGATTCTTGCAGAAATGCAAAAGGAATATGGAGAGAAAAAAGGAACAGCTATTTTCTACGCATCTGAAAATAAAGGTACGATCAAAGGTGTAAAGAAAAAAGGCAAATCAATGTTAGCTAAATAATATGGATAAATCTAAATATCATAAAACAAAAGAAGGTAAGATGGCTCGTAAAGGTTTGTATTATAATATTAACAAACGTAAAGAAGCTGGTACATCAAGATCTAAATCAGAATCTACTATATCTAAGAAGGCTTATAAGAGTTTGTTATCTGGTTTTAAGAAATAACTATTTTACAGTTTTCATAACATAATCATATCTATTCCAGATAACATGATCTGGCTGCCAGAAATGTTCCTTATTCATTTTCATTCTAACATGATGGATCATTGTAGTGTGATCACGATTACCTAAGATAACTCCAATCTTTGTAAATGGCATAGAGTATTTATCTCTAAGCACATTAATTAATATGGATCGTGCAATCACTGCAGCTTGTATTCTAGTCTTTGCAATAATATCATTTACATTTACACCTAACTGATTGGCAACGATTGCTAATATCTCTTTAACATTCTCAGGTACAACCACATCATTGATCGTTACATACTTAACAACTTCTTTAACTACTGTTTGTTTGTATCTGTAATTGTTTCTAAAAAATTGTCGTGCCAATTTATATCCAGTTCTAAATCCTGTACGATAAATCTTTCTTTCTCTGTCATCTAAGTTAGCGAAACTATTAAATGAATATCTTAGTTTGATTTCTTTCTTAAACTCTTTTGGTGTCATAGCTATCCCCTTTGTTGCAATGCAACTGTTCGTTGTTTATCATTTAAGATAATGATTACGCCATTATCTTTTCTTTTGTCTGCTCAATTTTAAATATCAAACGTTTAGAATCATTTAGATTCTTTTGATACTTATGAAAGAACTCCAGAGCTTTCTGATGTCTTAGCTCCTGCAGATCTCTCATCTTTTGCAGACGAATCTTTAGTTTGTCCAACTAAATCATCCTTCTGTTTAATCGTTGTAAAAACTGTTTTAATAGTTTTAATCTTTACATCAATCACTACACCTTTGGCAGCTGGATCTGATGCGATTTCAGCACTATCAAATTCCTCTGAATATACAAAGGAACACTCACAGTTCTTATTGCGAATAACTTTTACCACTATTTATCCTTTTTGGCAATATCTTTATGTCTTAAATTCTTTGTCATTTTGCAGTAGATCGCAAGATCATCATAGCTATCAGCTTTATATTTCTTGGTGCAGCGATATAGTTTTAGTGCCATCATAATGTGTCCCACATCCTCTGCTGTCAGTGCTTTATTAATCTTATCAAATAAAACAATGGAGAATAGTTCAGCAAGTAATGCAAAGTTTTCTTGGTAATCTCCATAATCCTCATGGCGTTCTTGTATAATCTTCTTCTGTATTTTTTCTTCAATAGAAATAAAATCTTCTTTAGTAGTCATATAGTTCCTTTTCTGTTTTTTACTCTACCCTCAGGGAAACAACGAAAGGGTGGCTGAGAACAGCCGAGGTAAAACCCCAAGGGTAGAATTAATAGTTACTTACGTAGCTATTAGTATTGTCTATTACCGAAAGATTTTCCGCTTGTAAACGCTTTCTTTTGAAAGCCTCCAGCTTTAAATCCAGGTTGTTTGTTTTGTGTCGCTTGTGCTTCTTTCTTTGTTAGAATGACAGTGTATCCACCTGTTGAGTTTCCTTCAATGTCAGTTCCATCAAACGCTGCGTAATCGTACCATTCATTATTGATTGACACGTTCATTTTCCATTGCTTTCCTTCTGGAGCTTTTGGAGAATTAGGTGCAACAAATACTGGTTGATTGTCGCCTGGCTTTTTATTTAAGTTAGGAACAAGATTTAAATATATCTTGCTCTTTGGTTGGTCGTTCATCTATACCTCATTTTGAGTTGTGATCTCATCACGCTTACTATTAAATTTATTTAAAATAGAATCGTAAGTGGATTGATCTTTTATTTTTATTTGATTTAGAAGATCTTTATTAGCACGCCACAGAAAATCTAATTTAGCTGTATGCGGTGCGTAATGTACCTTCTTCATCAATTCATTAATTACACCATCATCAACATTTGTTGATGTAGTGCCTTTGCCATTCATAGGTTGTACTGGAATATCTAATTCCTCATACTCTTCCTTAGATGTCATATCTTCAAGAAGAATACCCATGATTGATAAAGCTCGTGTGATTGCAAATGTTTCAGCTATCTCAAGATAACCTGGTTTATCTCTAAACTGTTTAGAGTAACCTGTTGCTATAATATGTTCTGGATCGCATTTAGTTATAATACATTTCATTATAATATAACGATCAGAATGTTCTTGTATTACACAGTTGATACCAAACTCAGTACCAAATACTTCTCTAAAGTATTTAATTTTTGACCAGGCTGATACTGTTTTCTTACCATGTTGATTTATGTATGTGCCATTGGATGCACACAAATCATTCACTTGTTTTATTTTTTCTTTCATTTGTTTCCTTAGGTTGTTTTATAATCACAGGTATATGCGAAAACCTCTTTGGATTTATAGAATGTACCTGTCTTGTTTCTTGCTGTACTGAACTTGCTTGTGTGTACATAAGTATGCTTACTAAATAAAGCATCACACAAACGAGGATCAATCTTATCTACTTTATATTCGTATGTATTGGCATAGCCATTCATAAGAATTATTGTAAGTACAATTTTCATTTTGATATTATGTAAATTATAAGAACAAATATTATTAAAATTAAAACTACTTTAATAAACATATTTCTAAACTCCCTATCTTCCCTTTGTTTTAATTTACGCATTATATTATCATGCCTAAATTGTTGTCTAATCTTTTCGTGTTGCTTCTGATAATAATTTATATCCATAATTCTACACATTATCCCACAATGAAGCTGCTAATCTAACGTGTTCATCAGCTATAGTCTTCCACATAAAACCAGAAAAATCTGGTGGCGGAACTAACTTAGCCATGTCGTAAGGATTACCTTTTGTAATATAAACTAAGTTCTGTCTAATCTTAGCTGTAATTAAATCTTGCTGCACTAAGAACTCCATGTACTCAGGTGTAAGCAATTCACAAGTGTCAGGAGTAAACACATTGTAGCTGTCTTGGTTTACATAAAGTAAATGAGGAGTTTTCTTTGTAGCGTACCAATAGAAAGCACATTGTTTAACATGGTTGATGTCAGGTTGTTTAGGTAGATAACCTTTGATCCAAGAGTAACCTTGTTTAGTATCTGACTTTCTTTTGCTTCTATGTTTTGTTTTTAACTCCACTAACTTAGGTTTAGTACCACTCACAGAAGTATCCATCTGTTCGTAATCTATTCTACCAATTTTATCTAAAACTAATTCTTTAAATTTATAAGTGCAGTATCTTTCACTTGCAACCTCATCTCCTAATTTTAAGTCAGCTATTGCTTTACAAGTCAATTTAATCATGTCTGCAAGATAATTTTTTGTATCTTCTTTTTGTATTTTATCTTCTTCATCTGCCACGACATACTTATCATACTCAATTAATTCTTCTTTGATGATAGTATCTAAATCTTTTTTTTCATTTAGAATTTTTTTCTCAGCTTCATACATATACTTAGAAATATATTTTTGTGATGCTCTACCAATACTTACGCCAGCACTCATTCTGTAAGAACCTTGTAAAGCTCTCCTCTGTTCTTGTGTAAAAAAACAATATCTGACGATCCAATCACTTGTTGTTAATTGATCTTGAGATGGCGAACTGTGGTCCAAACCAAGTGCCTGATAATATTTAATACAAATATCAGGATCAAAATTATTTAGTGCCGAGATACTATTATTCTTTGTTAAATCAATAACCATATAAACCTTTCATTGTTTAAAAGCATACTAATGTTAATAACCTTTATGTCAATAATAATATTTGACATGAAACCATATTGGTTTATAAGGGTTTTTAAACAGAAAGGTAAATATGAAAACTAACTTCAATAAACAAATAAGAAAATTACTTAAAAGGTATCATAGAATGTTTGATTGCTTTGGTAATAAAATAAAAAGGAAAGGAAAATGAAACACAAATTAGCACAATGGCAGGAAGAAAAAAAACTTAAGAACAAAGACGCTGCAAAATTTTTAGGATTAAAAGGAACTAATCCAACAGTTACTTTGTTAAGGTGGAAAAATTGCCAACGCATTCCACATCCACGTTTTATGAAACAAATAACTAAACTAACTGGCATCACTCCAATAGATTTTTATGAGGCATGGTATGAAACACATAAACTATGATAAAGTAATTGTTGAGTGGTTGGATATACAATCATGCGATAATGCTTGGAGTAGTTTAGATGAATTTGATAAATTACTTCCAGCTAAATGTACAACCATTGGCTACCTTTATGAAGATAATAAAGATTGGATAAAAACTTTTGCCACATATAGCATCAACGAAAATTTAGAAGATTTTGATATAGGCGATGCAGTGGTTATTCCTCGTGGCTGTATTTTATCCATTAAAAAAATAGAAAATTAAAATGATTGATAAAGAATTGCATGTTGAAGATGTAATAGAAATGTACAACGAAAAGATTTTAATCTTACAAAAAGAAATAGATCGGCTTAACGAGGAAGTGCAAGCTCTCAATCTACAATTACAGAAATTAAATAATGTCATTTCTTAATCACAATATTCCTGTATGGAAAGCCAAAGTTAGATTGGAATATTTATACAATAAAGAAAAACATATTGGCGAAGAAGAAGTTTGTCTTATTCATTCTATAACTACATTAGAGGGTAGAACACCATTGTTTAATATCATGCTACCAAATGGTGCTAACTATGCAAGGCTACCAATCACAGCTTTTTTTTCTGATGCTTACAATAGAAAAGATGTAGTTGATTTAGAATTAAAACAAACTGTGTATTGGGATTGCTTATCTTATCATGCTAATGTTATTGAGTACAATGCACTAGCCACATCACAGTGTAAGTTTATTGATCGTAATAATAAATTACATAGAGCTAATTATTTATTTAGTATTGATTATGCTCAACCTGATATGAACTTATTAAACATAACTTACAGTGAGGTAAGTGCTGAACATAAACACCACCATATTTTAGAATTAAATAAAGATGATGAGTGGCAAGGTAATTTCGCACTCATGCCAAACAATAAAATATTATTTAATCTACCAAACTTTACAGTTAAAGATCAGATACCAGATTATAAAACTAATATGGATTATCCAAGCGTTGAAACAGATAGTTGGAGTACGTCAGATGACGATAGCTTTTATTATAAGGTAAAAGAATAATACATAATTATGCCAAAAAAAAAATATTTTACAGAAGAAGAAAAACAACAAGCAAAAAAAATATATAGAGAAAGAGATAATTTAAAAAAAAGATTAAGATATAAATTAGATAAAAAGTTTAGAGAAAAAGAAAAAAAAAGAACTAAATTATACCACCACAATAATCCTCACATTGCATTAAAAATTAGAATCAATAAAAAAAATAAAATGAAAACAGATTTAAAATACAGAAATCATACTTTGCAAGTTAGAAAAAAATATTTAATAAAAAATAAAAAATTAATCAAAGAGCAAAAAAGATTATATTTTTTAAAAAACAAAAAAAAATTATACCAAAAAAATAAAGAATGGAAAAATAAAAATAAAATTAAATTTAGTTTATGGAGAAAAAGTTATGAAAAATTACCACATGTTAGAAGTTCTACAAATGAAAGAATTAGAAAAAGAATGAAGACAGATCCTATTTTTAGATTAAGAAAAAATTTAAGATTAAGATTGTATGAATATATTAAATATAACAGGGGAAAAAAATATGGATCAATGCAAGAACTTCTTGGATGTGATTGGATTAAATTTAAAAAACATATTGAAAGTAAGTTTGTTAAAAATATGAGTTGGAATAATTATGGAGATTGGCATATTGATCACATAATACCAATATCTAAATTCAATTTACTAGTAAAATCTGAACAATTTAAAGCATGTAATTATAAAAATCTCCAACCTTTGTGGAGAATGGATAATATTTTAAAATCAGATAAAATTATTAATAACTAATGGCTAGATATAATTATTTCGTAGGTGGATTTGGAGATTACTATTCCGAGTGGCATAGAAATAAATGTTCTGATATTGCTTACATAGATATAGATAGTGTACCTATCTGTATTAATAAACCTTGTTGGCAGCCATTAGCAGTCATTGAAACTGTATATGATACTGGTAAGAACTATAATAAATATACTACTGTTGTAGAATACATAGCTAAAGGCTTAAATATACCTTGTTTTTTGCTATACTATAAACCTATACCAAGCACAGACAGCCTAGAGTTCAAAGTTAAGCGTCTATACCCCTTTAAAACTGATTTAAACCCTATCTTAGAGGAAGAATGGTACTATGAAATGCTTAAATTACAGATTGAGCATGATAAGGTATGTAAATACAAGGTAAATCGTGGCTAATAAATCGCATATAAGATTGAATGTAAGTCTATTTAATCACGACTTATTTCTCTCACTGCCAAGCAAAAGGAAAGGCGATTGCTTATCTATATTGATTGTATTGCTAAGATTTACTAACTTTAGATCTGGTTTATGCTACCCTAGGTATTCTAAGATTA
>Ga0315909_10002703_pt1 | contig 22377 bp, 21 predicted proteins | sample LakEriMetagenome_11_FD_203527 | JGI IMG/M metagenome (GOLD analysis project Ga0315909, IMG submission 203527) | Freshwater fungal communities from buoy surface, Lake Erie, Ohio, United States - Buoy 2 MA125 | ecosystem: Environmental > Aquatic > Freshwater > Lake | place: USA: Lake Erie, Ohio...
GGTAATCTTTTCTCATGCGCAAATCAATAGCAGGGGCTCTAGCATTTTTAATTATTGGTTCAACTATTGGCAGCGGAGTAGCCAATGCCCATCAACCTTTAGTTTTATCAGATTCTGAAACAACAGCTTCAAAAGGACCGCTTATTGTTGATGGAACGCTCTCATTTGCTGTGCGCGCTGCATTCACTAAAGCCGGACAGAAGAAGGCTTTCCGTGCCCAGTTTAAAGAGGGCGAAAAGCTCGCTGTTCAATACTTGATAGTCGATAAAAAACCAGAGAGCGCATTGCGCAATAAGTCGTTACCAACACTTGTGATTACCAGCCCTTCCGGATCTAAAGTTACGATGAAATTTACCGAGCGAACAAAATTTTTCGAGCCATACGGTGGCGTGAATTATCTTTATCTTGGGCGCTATAACAGCAAAGCGCAAGGTGGCATTTATAGCTTTGAAATCACTTCAAAAAGTAGAGCAGCAATCACAATAGCTGTGGGCGAAAAAGAAGGCGTAGTTGGTGAAGTAATTCGTGGAACTAATGAAGCGCCAAAACCGGTTGCAAGTTCAACACCAAAACCGGTTGCAAGTTCAACACCATCGCCAAAGCCAACAGCAGAACAGAGTGGTTACACCATGGAGAAAGTTCGGGCCAATAACAGCGAAGCTAGCTGCTGGTCAGTTATCGATGGAAATGTTTATGATTTAACAAAGTGGATTGGTTCGCACCCAGGTGGAAGGGGAAATATACTTTCACTTTGTGGCAAGAATGGAACTGTAGAATTTGCAGCTAAACACAGAGGTGATCCTAATCCTCAGGCCCGCCTGAAGGGATTCCTCTTAGGGCCATTGGCAAGTTAGGTTTTAAAGAACTAATTAATTTAAGAAGCTGAAGAGAATGAGTGCTCTACAACTTTCTGTTCACGACTTAAAATTGTTAAGCGATCTTCTTCAGTAAGTCCGCCCCAAATACCATAGGGCTCAGCCAGAGTTAGTGCTTGTTTTCTGCACGCTTGAATTACTGGGCAAGAAGCACAAACTGCTTTAGCAGCGTTCTCGCGATTCTTGCGGCGAGGACCACGTTCGCCATCTGTGTAGAAGAACATTTCAGTTGGCAGCTCACGACAGGCAGCAGATTCTTGCCACTCCCAATCAGATGCGATTGGTCTAGGTTGCAATTGACTTGTCATCTTGGCTCCAATTCTTTCTTCGTGCGTAGGCCAAATGCTACAACCGCGCCATAGGTTGTTCAAGTATTTTGGGGGTTTTGTTGCCAAATTGCTGCAAATTCCAAGGTTTCGAGTGGCGCGCCTCACTTTAAATCGAGAGAATTGCCGAATGGCCCGCGCAATCGACACAGTTGTCGAATCTGTTGACGAAGATGATTCTCTAACCGTCGCAGCCGTCGCCAGAAGGCTCGGGGTGGCCCCAGCAACCCTTCGAACCTGGGACCGCCGATATGGCATTGGCCCAAGCGAACATGATTCTGGAACTCATAGAAGATATTCCGCAACAGACTTAATGAGATTAACTGCAATGGCTCGACTAATTGTTGCCGGTGTTTCACCTAAAGATGCAGCTAGTAAGGCGCTGGCTCTAAGTGCGAAGAGCACCAAGAATAAAGTTGAGAAAGTCGTTCAAGAATCTGAAGCTAAATGCGATTTAGTCACACTGCTCTATAAATCTGCCTTGAAGTTTGATCAAGCTAATATCGAAAAGTTGTTAAAGAAATCAATATCGGAGAGTGGATTAGAAACAACTTGGGTCGAAGTAATTGCCCCACTGTTAACAGAAGTTGGTGACGATTGGGTCCGGACCGGGACCGGTATCGAGACCGAACATTTCTTAAGCGAAGTCTTACGTAAAATCCTTAGCGAAAATTTAGGGAAAATAGCAAAGCCAAAAAACTCTCGACCAGTCTTGCTGGCGTGTGTTGAAAATGAATACCACTCACTTGCACTAGCCGCCCTTGCGGCAGTTCTTGCAGAGTCCGGGATTGAATGTATCTACCTGGGTGCCAGGACTCCACAAAGTGCCTTGAACGAAGTGATAATTAAATCTGCGCCACCAGCAATTTTTCTCTGGGCTCAGTTGAGTGAAAATGCAGATCATAAGTATGTTAAATCCCTGCCAGCAATCCGACCGGCTCCACGAATACTTCTTGGCGGACCAGGATGGAAATCTTCGAAAGTTGAGCTAACAAATAAGTTGGTTATAACTAAAGGATTGAGCGATGCTCGAGAGCAGATAATGCAGGCTATCGCCGTTTGATTTCCGCTTAAATGATTGGTGAAACGGGGGAAAACTAGCCAATTTGATTGACTAGACTTAACCAATGCTTGAAGGTGCTCGCGACAAAGTCGCAATGCTCGGACTCACATACGATGATGTCCTGCTACTTCCGGATGCATCTGATGTAGTTCCAAGTGAGGTTGATACCAGAACTCGCTTAACCCAGAAAATATCTTTAGAAATACCACTTGTTTCGTCAGCGATGGACACGGTTACGGAATCCGATATGGCTATTGCAATGGCAAAAGCTGGCGGAATTGGAATTATCCATCGAAATTTGCCAATCGAAGAGCAAGTAGAAAATGTTAAGGCCGTTAAAGCTCATGGAATTGTCGGTGCCGCAGTTGGTGTTGGTGATGATGGATTTGCGCGGGCAACTGCGTTAATCGAAGCTGGTGTTGATGTTGTTGTTGTAGACACCGCACATGGACATCACCGGGCAGTTTTGGATGCGATTGCGAGAATTAAGAAGGCATATCCAGCGATTCAAATTATTGGCGGCAATGTTGCGACTCGTGCCGGAGCCCAAGCACTTATAAACGCCGGCGCGGATGCCGTAAAAGTTGGAGTCGGTCCTGGATCAATCTGCACAACACGAGTTGTTGCTGGTGTCGGAGTCCCACAAATAACCGCAATCATGGAAGCCCACAAAGCATGTGTTAAAGCTGGCATTCCACTTATTGCAGATGGTGGATTGCAATATTCTGGCGATATCGCGAAAGCAATTGTTGCTGGCGCAGATTCAGTAATGCTTGGCTCTTTACTTGCTGGTTGCGATGAATCACCAGGAGAACTTGTTGAAGTTGGTGGCAAAAAATTTAAGGCATACCGCGGCATGGGTTCACTTGGCGCTATGCAATCTCGTGGTGATAAAAAATCGTATTCCAAGGATCGCTACATGCAAGATGATGTTTTGGCTGAAGATAAATTAGTTCCAGAAGGCATCGAAGGAAAAGTTGCATATCGCGGTCCAGTTTCAGAAATGGTTCACCAACTTGTTGGCGGACTTAGATCTGGAATGGGTTATGCCGGATCCCCAACAATCGCTGATTTACAGCAGAATGGCCAACTGATTCAGATAACTTCAGCTGGATTACAGGAGAGCCATCCTCATGATGTTTTGCACGTCACAGATGCCCCGAACTACACCGGAAAAGGAAAGTAGCCATGAACGAAATCGAAATCGGACCAGGCAAGCGGGCCCGCGTAGGTTATTCATTCGATGATATTGCAATAGTTCCTAGCCGACGAACCCGTGATCCAGAAGAGGTTTCGATTGCCTGGCAGATTGATGCCTACAAGTTCTCACTTCCAATGATGGCTGCACCAATGGATTCTGTTGTGTCACCCGATACTGCAATTGCAATCGGAAAACTTGGCGGCCTTGGTGTTTTAAATCTTGAAGGACTTTGGACTCGCCATGATGACCCAAGAATTCCGCTTGGTGAAATTGCTTCAATGCCACAAGATAAAGCTATTCGCAGAATGCAAGAACTTTACTCACTTCCAATTAGACCAGAATTAATTAAGGAACGTATCGCCCAGATTCGTTCAGCTGGAGTAACTGTTGCGGCAGCGCTTTCACCACAGCGAACTGCAGAACATGCAAAGGCTGTTATTGATGCCGGCGTAGACATTTTTGTTATTCGCGGAACAACTGTTAGCGCCGAACATGTATCTGCCGAGATTGCACCACTTAATTTAAAGAAGTTTATTTATGAATTAGATGTGCCGGTAATTGTTGGTGGATGTGCAACCGGTACTGGCGCTCTGCACTTAATGCGCGCGGGCGCAGCAGGTGTATTAGTTGGCTTTGGTGGCGGAGCTGCCCACACAACTCGTTCAGTATTAGGTATTGCAGTACCGATGGCATCAGCAGTTGCCGAAGTTGCATCAGCACGTCGAGATTACATGGATGAATCTGGCGGACGCTTTGTTCACGTAATTGCAGATGGATCTGTAGGAAAGTCTGGTGATATTGCGAAGGCAATTGCATGTGGCGCAGATGCAGTGATGATGGGTTCACCACTTGCTAAAGCAGTTGAATCACCAGGAAAAGGCTGGCATTGGGGTTCTGAAGCGCATCACCTTGAATTACCTCGTGGCGACAGAGTACAAGTCGGAACTGTCGGAAGCTTGGAAGAAATTCTCGTCGGACCATCACATCTTGCTGATGGCAGCATGAATTTGTTTGGCGCACTGCGACGTGCAATGGCTACATCTGGCTACTCGGATCTCAAAGAGTTCCAGCGCGTTGAAGTTGTAATTGACCGTGTCTGATTCAAAGAATCAGGAACTAGTTTTAGTAGTTGATTTTGGTGCTCAATATGCTCAGTTAATTGCTCGTCGCGTTCGCCAAGCGCAGGTTTATTCTGAAATAGTTCCCTCATCAATGCCGACTGCAAAGATGTTAGAGAAAAGCCCTAAAGCGATAATTTTATCGGGCGGACCTTCTAGTGTTTATGAAGCCGGTGCACCAACTCTCGACTCTAAAATCTTTGAAGCTGGCATTCCGATTTTTGGAATTTGCTATGGATTCCAGGTTATGGCTGCCGCACTTGGTGGGGTTGTAACAAAGACCGGAAAATCCGAGTTTGGCCGAACTGCACTTACTCATAATTCAAATTCAAAATTGCTGGCGGATCTACCAAAAGAGTTCAGTGTTTGGATGAGTCACGGCGACAGTGTCACAACCGCACCATCTGGATTTACATCAACCGCAAGCACCAGTGACACTGAAATTGTTGCATTCGAAAATAGCGATGCCAAATTTGCTGGTGTGCAATTTCATCCTGAAGTTTTACACTCCGAAAATGGCCAAGAAATTCTGCGTCGTTGGCTGATAGATGTTGTTGGATGCAAACCAACTTGGAACTCTGAAAATATTGTGACCTCTGAAGTAGAAAAGATTAAGAAACTTGTTGGAAGTGGAAGAGTGCTTTGTGGTTTATCCGGTGGTGTGGATTCAGCAGTCGCCGCAGCTATCGTGCAAAAAGCGGTGGGCTCTCAACTGACTTGCGTATTTGTAGACCACGGATTACTTCGTGAAGGTGAAGCCGAACAAGTGGAGCGTGACTTTGTTGCATCAACCGGAGTAACTCTCAAAGTTGTGGATGCCAAAGAACGCTTCTTGAGCGCACTTGCGGGTGTTACCGATCCGGAAACAAAGCGAAAGATTATTGGCACCGAATTTATTAGAGTATTTGAAACCGCAGCTCGTGAAATTTCAGCAACCGAGCCAATTGATTTTCTGGTTCAAGGAACTTTGTATCCCGATGTCGTTGAATCTGGCGGTGGAGATGGCGCAGCAAATATTAAATCGCATCACAACGTTGGTGGCTTACCTGATGATTTACAATTTAAATTAATTGAACCACTTCGCACACTGTTTAAAGATGAAGTTCGCTATGCGGGCTTATCCCTTGGTTTGCCGGAGGAAATTATCTGGCGTCAGCCCTTCCCTGGACCTGGCCTAGCAATTCGAATAGTTGGCGAAGTGACTGAGAATAGACTTAGAATATTGCGAAAAGCTGATGCGATTGCCCGAAATGAATTGCGCATTGCAAATTTAGATCGGATAATTTGGCAGTGTCCAGTTGTTTTATTAGCTGATGTAAGAAGTGTAGGAGTCCAGGGCGATGGCCGAACTTATGGTCATCCAATTGTGCTTCGACCAGTTTCATCAGAAGATGCAATGACTGCAGATTGGAGTCGGATTCCATACGAAGTATTGGAGAAGATTTCAACTCGTATTACAAATGAAGTAAGTGAAGTAAATAGAGTGGTTCTCGATGTAACATCGAAGCCGCCGGGGACCATTGAGTGGGAATGATTGAGTGGGAATGATTGAGTGGGAATGATTGGAGATAAAGTGCAGATGAAGCGAGCAAGCCGTGCAGTAACTTTCACAGTTGTTGCCGCTTTTGGTCTCTCGCTATTTGTGGCAGCTCCAGCAAGTGCTGAAAAGAAGGCAAAGAATGGAAAGAAAGCTAGCCAGATAAATAAGGTGCAATCAATCTGCAAGCCAACTAAAGCCGTTGGTCATAAACCAATGAAGCTTCCGGTCCCAGAAGTTAAGAGGCCATATGTAAATCGAACTTTCACGCTAACAACAAACTGTGGTGAGATTCAGATTGAAGCTGATGGAGTAAGTGCTCCGCTCACTGTAATTTCAATGTCTTACCTAGCAAATAAAGGTTTTTTTGATAAGTCGCCGTGTCATCGCTTAACAACGCAGGGGATATTTGTTCTGCAGTGTGGTGATCCTTCAGGTACAGGTTCCGGAGGTCCCGCTTACACTGCGCCAGACGAGAACCTTCCAAAGGGAGTTGGAAACATTTATCCAGCAGGTTCCGTAGCAATGGCAAATTCTGGACCAGGAACAAATGGCAGCCAATTTTTTATTGTTTATGATGATAATTCTAGACTTGGCCCTAATTACACCTTATGGGGCAGAGTTGTTAAGGGCTTAGAAATTGTGAAAGCAGTCGCCGCACTTGGTTCCAATAATTCAAATGGACCCGGAGATGGTGCACCAATCCAGCCGATTGCAATTGAAAAAGCGGTATCTCGCTAATTAATCGCTAGAAACTATTTTAAATACTTCAGCCAATCTGCCATCAGGCAAGCCATGCAGCTTTGCATTTTTCTCGCCCCATTCGCGCAACATAGTTTCTAAGTTTGGATTATGCGCAGTCTGGCTTTCATGTGCATGAAGGGCCGCAATCTTCTTATCGAAAGTATCAGTAACATCGACAACATGATCAGGTGTGTGGTGAGACATCACCCAAAGTTCCTGAACCCGCCAAGGCTCTAAGCCCTCAGCTTTTAATAAATCTTCAAAGGCGAATGGATTTCTGGCATCTGGATAGACCGCTTGAATTGCAGCTTCCCCTGCTGCCATGTGATCTGGGTGGCTTGCAAATAACCGATCCCAATTTCGCTCGGGACTTTGGACCAACATTCGCTGTGGTCTGCTCTTTCTAATTTCACGCACAATTTGTTTACGCAATTCAATGGTTGGAACTAACCAGCCATCACGATGATTTAAGAATTCGATATTCGTAACGCCTAAAATTTTTCCAGCATCACGCTGTTCTTTCTGTCTGATCTTAGGCATTTCTTCACGTGGAACATCAGGATCTTCGCCACCTTGATCACCGTTGGTGCAGATGCAATATGAAACTTCGATTCCTCGCGCCGTCCATTGTGCAATAGTTCCGGCGGCTCCAAAATCAAGGTCATCCGGATGCGCAGTAACGACTAAAACACGTTCAATTTCAGAATCATCTATAGGAGGCATTGCCCAATCTTAGGAGACCTCCACACATTATGTGTACCGATAATGTGAGTCGTTAGACTCCGTCTATGTCAGCAGAATCGCTAGTTAATGGCTTGAACCCGCAGCAGCAAGCCGCTGTGATTCACCAAGGTTCGCCACTGCTTGTCGTGGCCGGAGCTGGGTCTGGGAAGACCCGAGTTTTAACTAGACGAATTGCTTATTTACTTGGGCAACGCGGAGTTAATCCTTATGAAGTTTTAGCAATTACCTTCACAAATAAAGCAGCAGCAGAAATGAAAGAGCGAGTCGCCGAACTTGTTGGTGATCGCGCAAGATCGATGTGGGTTTCAACATTCCATTCAGCTTGCGTTCGAATTCTGCGCCAAGAAGCGGCGAAGCTTGGCTATTCAAATTCTTTTACGATTTATGACTCATCTGACAGTTTGCGACTGATTACCCTCGTAATGAAAGATATGAATTTAGATATCAAGCGCTATGCCCCAAGGGCGGTCGCTGGGCTGATATCTCAAGCCAAGAATGAATTACAAGGACCAGCAGATTTTGTGCAATCAGCAGATAATCAATTCAATGAAGTCGTTGCCGAAGTTTTTGCGCATTATCAAAGGCGATTAATCAGCGCTAATGCTATGGATTTTGATGATTTGATTGGCAGGACTGTAGAAATATTGCAACGCAACCCAGAGAGTCGCCAGCGATACCGATCGCGTTTTAGACATGTGCTTGTTGACGAATACCAGGATACAAATCACGCGCAATATATGTTGATTAAAGAGTTGGTAGGAACTGAAGGCGAAGGAATTCCATTAGCTGAACTATGTGTAGTAGGAGATGCAGATCAATCTATCTACGCTTTTCGCGGGGCGAATATTAGAAATATTCTGCAATTTGAAGCCGACTACCCAAGTGCAAAAACAATTCTTTTAGAACAGAATTACCGATCTACTCAGAATATTCTTACGGCAGCAAATGCGGTTATCTCAAATAATGAGGGCCGCAAAGCTAAGAACTTGTGGTCAGAATCTGGATCTGGTTCAAAGATAACTGGATATGTTGCAGAGAGCGAACATGATGAGGCCAATCACGTAGTCACTGAAATTAGCCGTCTGCGCACGGAAAATATTTCGCAGCCAGGTGAGGCGGCAATCTTCTACCGAACCAATGCGCAATCTCGTGTTTTTGAAGAAACCTTCTTGCGTTCATCGATTCCATACAAAGTTGTCGGTGGTGTGCGATTTTACGAACGTAAAGAGGTAAAGGATTTCCTTGCATATTTAAGAGTCTTAGTTAATAGTGAAGATGAAATTTCACTACGAAGAATTATCAATACTCCAAAGCGGGGGATTGGCGATCGCGCACTAGATACCGTTGATTTGTTCTCTAAGGATTCGGGTATCTCATTCTGGAGCGCGCTAAATCGGGCAGCAGAAGTCCCGAGTATTCCCACCAGATCTATTTCTGCAATCAATGATTTCGTTCATCTCATAACTTCGCTAACAGTTCTCGTCGAAGCAAAGAGTCGACCATCGATAATCGCCCAGGCGGTTCTAGAACAATCAGGTTTATTAAATGAGCTAGAGAAGAGTGATGACTTGCAGGATGAAAGTCGGATTGAAAACTTACAAGAATTAGTCTCGGTCGCCGTTGAATATGAAGAGGGCGAAGTTGAAGTTGGTGAAGAGATTTCGTTATTGGGCTTTTTAGAGAACGTATCACTTGTAGCAGATTCAGATCAGATTCCAGATGGTGAAGATCATGGTGGAGTTGTTACCTTGATGACTCTGCATACTGCAAAGGGGTTGGAATTTCCCACAGTTTTTCTGACCGGTATGGAGGAAGGAATTTTTCCGCACTCTAGAACTTTGGGAGATCGCGAAGAGATTGAAGAAGAGCGAAGACTTGCTTATGTCGGATTAACAAGAGCGCGCGAGCGGTTATATGTTTCAAGATCCGAATATCGAAGTTCGTGGGGCACACCAACTTACAATCCACCTTCACGTTTTCTTGCAGAAATTCCAGATGAAGTTATTGAATGGAATGAACACGCATCCGCACCTTCTCGTGCCAGCGTTCTAAAGACTTCACATTTCGCACCAGCACCAAGAGCTACTGGGCGAAAGGCTTCGACAACTATGGTCTTAGTAACTGGAGATCGTGTGTCACATGACACATTTGGTTTGGGGACAGTAGTTGCGGTTGTTGGCGATGGCGATCGCGCGGAAGCTACGATAAATTTTGGCTCACTCGGCGAAAAAAGGTTATTACTCCGTTATGCGCCGGTAGAGAAGCTCTGATTAGCCACTAAGATTTTGCCTATTCGCAAGCACTGAAAATTTGTAATGATTAATGGATGGGGTAACTAATGGATCTCTTTGAGTATCAAGCTCGAGATCTTTTTGAATCACACGGTGTTCCAGTATTAGGTGGCGCAGTTGCGTTTACACCTGAGGAAGCTGAAGCTGCTGCCGCATCAATGGGTGGCCGCGTGGTCGTAAAAGCTCAAGTAAAAGTTGGCGGTCGCGGGAAAGCTGGTGGCGTAAAGCTTGCAGAGAGCGCAGTCGATGCGCGAGAAAAAGCGGCAGCAATTCTTGGAATGGATATCAAAGGCCACACAGTTCACAAAGTAATGATCGCGCAAGCTGCGCCAATTGAAGCCGAGTATTACTTGGCTATTCTCTTAGATCGCGCAAACCGAAACTTCTTGGTTATGGCATCAGTTGCTGGTGGTATGGAAATCGAAGAAGTTGCACATAAGACTCCAGAGAAGTTAGCTCGAATTGGTATCGATCCAAATGTTGGAATTTCAAAAGATAAAGCTCGCGAAATTATCTTGGCTGGACAATTTCCGACAGATGTAGTTGATCAAGTTGTCGAAGTTCTTCTCAAGTTATGGGCCGCATTTGTTGCAGAAGATGCAACTCTTATGGAGATCAATCCACTCGTTAAAACTAGCGATGGAAAAGTTGTTGCGCTAGATGGCAAAGTAACTCTTGATGACAGTGCAGATTTTCGTCACCCAAGCCATGAAGATCTAATTGATCACGCAGCAGCAAATCCACTCGAGGCTGCAGCTAAAGCTAAGAATCTCAATTATGTAAAACTAGATGGCCAAGTCGGAATCATCGGTAACGGAGCTGGCTTAGTAATGAGCACTCTCGATGTTGTTGCTTATGCCGGCGAAAAGTTTGGTGTTAAACCAGCAAACTTCCTAGATATTGGCGGAGGTGCATCAGCGCAGGTTATGGCAGATGGCCTAGGGATTATTCTCGGCGACCCTGATGTTCGAAGTGTTTTTGTAAATGTCTTTGGCGGAATCACTGCTTGCGACGCTGTCGCTAATGGAATTGTTCAGGCGCTAACAATGCTCGGTGCCCAAGCAACTAAACCAATCGTTGTCCGCCTTGATGGTAACAATGTAATTGAAGGGCGCCGTATTCTTAATGAAGCGGCTCATCCGCTAATTCAGCAGGTCGAAACAATGGATGGCGCAGCAGCACGCGCTGCAGAATTGGCGGCAAAGTAATGGCTATTTTTATTAATGAAAATACCAAAGTTCTAGTTCAGGGAATGACTGGATCTGAAGGAACTAAGCACACTGCCAGAATGATTAAGTCCGGAACCAAGATTGTCGGTGGTGTTACTCCAGGCAAGGGCGGACAGAGCGTCGAAATCGAAGGCGTCTCGCTACCAGTTTTCAATAGTGTTTCTGAAGCAGTTGCCGCGACCGGTGCAAATGCATCTGTTGTATTCGTTCCACCAAAGTTTGCAAAGGCCGCGGTTATTGATGCGATTGATGCAAAATTGCCTCTAGTAGTTGTAATCACTGAGGGAATTCCAGTTCATGATTCAGCAGCTTTTTATGCATACGCTGTTGAAAAAGGAACAACTCGTTTAGTTGGGCCAAACTGTCCAGGATTGATAAGCCCCGGAAAATCCAATATCGGAATCATTCCAGCAGACATTACTGGCCCAGGTCGTATTGGTTTAGTTTCCAAATCTGGGACTCTTACCTATCAAATGATGTACGAACTTCGTGACTTTGGTTTTAGCACCGCAGTAGGAATTGGTGGAGACCCAATCATCGGAACAACTCATATTGATTGTCTACGCGCATTCCAAGATGACCCAGATACTGATGCAATTGTCATGATTGGTGAAATCGGTGGAGATGCTGAAGAACGTGCCGCAGCCTTTATCGGCGAATATGTAACAAAACCAGTAGTTGGTTATGTTGCAGGCTTCACTGCCCCAGAAGGAAAAACTATGGGACATGCTGGTGCAATCGTTTCCGGATCATCTGGAACTGCTGCTGCAAAGCAGAGCGCACTTGAGGCTGTTGGCGTGAAAGTAGGCAAGACACCAAGTGAGACTGCGCAACTTATGCGCGATATCTTAAATAATAAAAAAGGTTAACTAACTTGAGCCGCATCCTGCTGATTGCTTTTCAACAGGCTCTGCGCAGTGTGGCTTTAATCTTGCTTCCCTTGAGTTTTATCGCGCTCTTTGCCTGGTCCACCGCAGGAAGTGCAACTGGAAATACCTCTGATCCAATTCGAGCCGCGATTTGGATGTGGCTAGGTAGTCACCTAGTTCCATTTGAACTATCGCTATCCGCAGGTTTTTCAAGTGGTGCACTTTCTTATCTTCCAATTGGCGCGGCAATATTTCCGTGGCTAGCGATTCGAAGTGGTCACAAGCGAGCAAGTGAATTCTCGAATAACTCTAGGGGCTCACGAACTTTCGTATTATTTTTCTATACTGCGATCGCAACCCTTGCAGCAACCATTAGCCAGAGCGAAAATATTAAGCCGAACCTACTTTTAACCCCGGCCTTTGTTCTCTTATTGGGACTAAGTGCGACACTAAATTACCAAGGCAATTTCTTCCAAAAATTTAATTTTATTACTTATGCATTCATGTCGCTTTTAGGTTTATCTACTCTGGCCATCGGAGTATCACTGATTATGCATTTTGAAATTGTTAAATCATTGGCGATTGTAATTCAACCAGGAATTATGGGGGGAATTCTATTTACAATTTTACAATTACTTTATCTACCGAATTTTGCACTAGCTGGCATCTCATACTTCTTCGGCCCAGGATTCTCTATCGGGCTCGGAACTCTGATTTCACCGGTCACACTAGATATAAATTCGCTTCCAGCGATTCCATTACTTGGTTCACTTCCAACATCAGAATATCCACTAGTACTAATTGCCTTGGTTGTTCCAGTCCTAATTCTTGCTTTAAATCAATTAAAGATTTTGCTAGTGCATAATGAATTTAGAGTTCGGCAAAAAGAGATTATGTTCAGCGTGATCCCATTTTTAATCTTGCTAACCCTCTTCTCATTTTTCGCGGGCGGCACCCTTCTCACTCAAGATATGCACCCAGTGGGTGTAACTTGGTGGAAACTTCCAGCCCTGTTTGCTGCGGTGCAGTTATTAACCCTAATTTTTGGCATGTATCTACCTAAATTAGTGAAGGCAATGAGATCCCCAAAGAGTGAGATCTAAATGCGCATTGTTTTATTGGCCTCTGGAAATGGTTCACTTGCGCAATCGATAATTGATGCAAAGCAAACAGGAGCGCTGAACTTAGAAATCCTCGAGCTAATTGCAGATAAAGAGTGTTTAGCTATTGAACGAGCAAAGACAGCAGGCATCGCCACAAAATGTTTACCCATGCTTGAGGATCGATCAACTTGGGATGACCAAATATTCGAAGCTGTTTCGAGATTAAATCCCGACCTAGTTGTGAGCGTTGGATTTATGCGAATTTTGGCGCCAGCATTTGTATCTAAGTTTCCAACTATTAATACACACCCTGCCCTGCTGCCAAATTTTCCGGGTGCCCATGCGGTGAGAGATGCGTTGGATTCGGGAGTTGAAGTAACTGGTTCAACGGTGCATTGGGTAGATAGGGGCATCGATACCGGAGCCATAATCCAGCAGCAAGAGGTCGCAGTTCTGCCAGAAGATGATGAGGCAAGTCTGCATGAACGCATTAAGATTGTGGAACGAGCGCTCGTAGTTGAGACTCTTCAACGTTTTATTGCTGATGGAATACCAAGGCGGAACCAATGAATCGTAAGAAAGTAGCTCGGGCACTTGTCAGCGTTTATGACAAGACCGGCTTAGTAGAACTTGGTAAAAGCCTTGAAAAACACGGGATTGAAATTCTCTCAACAGGTTCAACTGCAAAGGTATTGCGTGACGCTGGAGTAAAAGTAATTGCGGTCGAAGATCACACCGGATTTCCTGAAATGCTTGGCGGTCGAGTAAAAACACTACACCCACGAATTCATGGTGGAATTTTGGCTGACCAGAGCAACCCAAATCACTTGCAAGAGTTGGTCGATGCTGACATTGCACCTTTTGATTTAATAGTTATAAATCTTTATCCATTCACGCAAACAATTGCGAGTGGCGCCGAGTTCAATGAATGCATCGAACAAATTGATATCGGTGGCCCAAGTATGTTGCGGGGCGCCGCAAAGAATCACAATTCGGTTGCTGTTATCTCAGACCCATCCCAATACTCATTGCTAAATTCCGCGCTCGAACAAGGTGGCTTCACTCTTGAAGAGCGCCGTAATTTGGCCATGAATACTTTCCGCAAAACTGCCGAATATGACATTGCGATAGCTGATTGGCTTGCCAATGAATTAAATCAGAACGACTGGCGCGCAAAGGTTTGGCACAAAATTTCAGATCTTCGATATGGCGAGAATCCACATCAAAGCGCAGCAGTCTTCACGGATATTTCGAGCGCTAAGGGAATTAGTAGCGCAAAGCAGCACCACGGCAAAGAGATGTCCTTCAATAATTACACCGATGCTGATGCTGCACTACGTGCGGCATATGATCACAACCAACCATGTGTAGCGATTATCAAACATGCAAACCCATGTGGCATCGCGGTTGCATCTGACATTAAAGCTGCATATTCGGCAGCCAATGCTTGCGATCCGGTTTCGGCTTTTGGTGGCGTAGTTGCTGCAAATCGCACAGTCACTGTTGAAATGGCTAGTGCGTTGAGCGAAGTATTTACCGAGGTCGTTGTGGCGCCAGGATATGAAGCGGGAGCCATAGAAATATTGGCCGCTAAACCATCTATAAGAATTCTTGAACTAGCTAATTACAAGATTGCTAAGGAAGAACTGCGACCAATTACTGGTGGACTTTTAATTCAAGATAGCGATTTAATTGAAGCCAGCGGTGATGATTCTGCAAATTGGCAACAGGTTTCAGGTGGCGAAATTAGTGTGCAAGTTAAAAAAGATCTTGAGTTTGCCTGGCGAAGTGTGCGCTCAGTAAAAAGTAATGGAATTCTTCTAGCAAAAAGCGGTGCATCAGTTGGTGTTGGAATGGGCCAAGTAAATCGTGTCGATAGCGCAAAGCTTGCAGTGGCCCGTGCCGGTGATCGAGCAAATAATTCGGTTGCCGCAAGCGATGCATTTTTTCCTTTCGCTGATGGCCTGCAGATTTTGCTTGATGCTGGGATCACTGCGGTAGTGGCTCCGGGTGGAAGTGTGCGCGATGCCGAAGTAATCGAGGCAGCAAAAGTGGCAAATATTGCGATGTTCTTCACGGGAGTCCGTCATTTTTCGCATGCTTAATGCTTCTCGATAGGATTCGAATATGAGCGCGATAATTCTTGATGGCAAGGCAACTGCCGCCGTTATAAAAGATGAATTACGCCAAGTAGTTTCAAAGATGGCAAAGAAGCCCGGCCTCGGAACAATACTTGTTGGCGATGATCCTGGTTCGATGTCTTATGTATCTGGAAAGCATAGGGATTGCGCCGAAGTTGGAATAAATTCGATTCGAATTGATTTGCCCGCAACAGCGTCTGCAAGTGATGTTTCTGCAGCCCTTAAAGATTTGAATAACAGCAATGAATGCACGGGATACATAGTTCAACTTCCATTACCTTCCAGCATCAACGCAAATAGTATTTTGGAGAGTATTGATCCAAATAAAGATGCCGACGGTCTGCATCCACTGAATCTAGGTAAATTAGTTATGGGAGCAAAGGCGCCATTGCCTTGCACGCCTCGCGGAATCCTAGAGTTATTGCATCGATATTCACTAACCACATCAGGCAAAGAAGTAGTTGTTATTGGTCGTGGTTTAACTGTTGGCCGACCACTTGGATTATTGCTCTCACAACGAGGAAGCGATGCCACAGTCACAACTACGCATACCAAGACCAAAGATTTAAATTCTCACACAAAGCGTGCAGATATTCTTATTGCTGCAATTGGCAGCGCGCACTTCTTAACTTCCGAGATGATAAAACCTGGGGCAGTGGTTTTAGATGTTGGAATTACGCGAACAAGTTCAGGTTTGCAAGGCGACGTTCATCCTGATGTTGTAAACGTTGCATCTGCATTTGCACCAATGCCTGGTGGTGTAGGACCAATGACAAGAGCAATGTTGCTATCTAACGTTGTAGAAATGGCGCAGATTAATTCATGAAAATTGCAGTCGATCGAATTCAACTTTTAGCTTTTGCTTTGATTGTTCTGGGCATTATCTTCGGGATTTTTGATGCGGTCCGGACTGGCGCACTGCTTCTTTCAATCGGAACCGGAATAGTTGCAACAACCAAGTTTTTACGCTCAAATCGTCGTAGGAAAATTGAATTAATACTTCCGGTAGGCATGGCAGCGCTGCTCTTTGTGGTGGCGCTCACACTGCCCAACGCCAAGTAATATCTAGCCAGTGAATTTAAAAAAGCATTAATCCAATTCAGGTCAGAGTAGAAAATAAAAAGGAAGAGAACATGAGCAGATCAGGAAAAGTAACAGTTGTCGGAGCTGGTTTTTACGGATCAACTACCGCACTTCGATTAGCAGAATACGACATCTTTGAAACAGTTGTCCTCACAGATATTTTAGAAGGGAAACCTGAAGGTCTTGCTCTTGATATGAATCAATCAAGGTCTATTGAAGGATTTGAAACCAAGATTGTTGGAGCGACAACAACAGCAGAGGGCGCTGGATACGAAGCGACTGCTAACTCAGAAGTTGTAGTAATTACTGCAGGCCTTCCGCGCAAACCAGGCATGAGCCGAATGGATTTAATTGGTGTAAATGCCGGAATCGTTCGTAGCGTTGCTGAAAATATTGCAAAGCATTCGCCAAATGCAGTGATCATCGTGGTTTCAAACCCACTAGATGAAATGACAGCACTTACCCAACTTGCAACCGCATTCCCTAAGAATCGCGTCATGGGTCAAGCCGGAATGCTTGATACTGCAAGATTTACAAACTTTGTTGCCGAAGAGCTAAAGGTTCCGGTTTCAGCCGTTAAGACACTTACTTTGGGATCACATGGCGACACCATGGTTCCGGTTCCAAGTCGTTGCACAGTCAATGGCAAAGCACTTACCGAATTGCTTGATGCTGCAAAGATTGAATCACTTGTTGATCGCACCCGAAATGGTGGCGCCGAAGTTGTTGCGCTACTAAAAACAGGATCTGCATATTACGCACCATCAGCTGCAGCTGCTCGAATGGCTAAAGCAGTAAAAGAAGATTCAGGTGAAGTTATGCCGGTCTGTGCTTGGGTAGATGGCGAATATGGAATTAGTGGTGTTTATCTTGGAGTAGAAGCCGAAATCGGCAAGAGCGGAGTTCGCAAGGTAGTTGAAAGCGCACTCACTGCTGGCGAAGTTGAGGCACTTAAGGCTGCAGCAGAAGCTGTTCGTGCAAAGCAAGCAGATGTCAAAGATCTCTAATACTTAAGAATCAAAAAGAAACGGGCGAAGAAAATGTCGAAGATAAAAGTTGAAGGAACAGTAGTAGAGCTTGATGGCGATGAGATGACTCGCATTATCTGGTCATTTATTAAAGAAAAATTAATCTTGCCTTATTTGGATGTAAATCTTGAATATTACGATCTTGGAATTGAACACCGAGATGCAACAAACGATCAGGTAACAATTGATTCTGCTAATGCAATCAAGAAGCATGGCGTTGGTATCAAGTGCGCAACGATTACTCCAGATGAAGCTCGGGTTGAAGAATTCGGTCTAAAGAAGATGTGGAAGTCTCCGAATGGAACAATCCGTAATATTTTGGGTGGCGTAATTTTCCGCGAGCCAATCATCATGAAGAACGTTCCAAGGTTGGTTCCTAATTGGACTAAGCCAATTGTTATTGGCCGTCACGCATTTGGTGATCAATACAAGGCGACAGATTTCAAGGTTCCAGGCGCTGGAACTCTAACAATGACTTTCACACCAAAAGATGGTTCAAAGCCAATGGAGTTCAACATCTTTGATTTCCCTTCAGCTGGTGTTGCAATGGGTATGTATAACCTCGATGATTCGATCCGCGACTTTGCGCGTGCATCAATGAACTACGGTTTGATTCGTAACTATCCAGTATTTCTCTCGACAAAGAACACAATCTTGAAAGCATACGATGGCCGATTTAAAGATATCTTTGCTGAAATATTTGAAAGTGAATTCAAAGCGAAGTTTGATGCCGCAGGAATTACCTACGAGCACCGTCTAATCGATGACATGGTTGCAACCTCTCTTCGCTGGGAGGGTGGTTATGTTTGGGCTTGTAAAAACTATGACGGAGATGTGCAATCAGATACCGTCGCACAAGGTTATGGCTCACTTGGCTTAATGACTTCAGTTCTTATGACTCCAGATGGAAAGACTGTTGAATCAGAAGCTGCACACGGAACTGTTACTCGCCACTATCGCGATCACCAAGCCGGAAAAGCAACATCTACGAATCCAATCGCATCAATCTTTGCTTGGACTCAAGGTCTAACACACCGCGCGAAGTTGGATAACAATCCTAAACTAGCTGAGTTTGCAGCAACACTTGAGAAAGTTTGTATCCAAACAGTTGAATCCGGAAAGATGACAAAGGATCTTGCAATCCTTATTTCAAAAGATAGTCCGTGGTTAAATACACAAGACTTCTTGGCTGCGATTGATGAAAATCTAAAGGTCGCACTTAAGTAATTACAATAAAAAAGCCCCGCACCAGAGATGGCAGCGGGGCTTTTTAATTTAAATTAATTGATTCGTTCTCCGGAATTTGAATCAAATAGATGAACTGCTGATGCAATTGCATTAACCGAGATAGTCGCACCTGGCTTAGGTGGATTCTTTGGATCCCAGCGAACAATTATTTGGGCACCCTCATCAGTTTCTTGGGCAAACTTGATGCTCTTATCTACCGGCTTTCCATAGATGAATGCATCAGAGCCAAGCTCTTCAACAACTTCAACTAGAACATCGAAACCACCTGAAGTAGCAGGAGTAAATCCTTCTGGGCGAACACCGACGGTTACAAGTGCACCGGCGCTTGCTGGAACATCAACACTAAATCCACCAAGCTTTGCCTTACCGCCAGAAGCTGGAACGTTTAGCAAGTTCATGGCCGGTGAGCCAATAAATCCAGCAACGAAGGCATTTGCTGGCTTGTCGTAAAGATTGCGAGGCGTATCGACTTGCTGTAGCAAGCCATCTTTAAGAACCGCAACGCGATCTCCCATGGTCATCGCTTCAACTTGATCGTGTGTTACATAAACAGTTGTGATTCCAAGTCGACGTTGTAGCGCAGCGATTTGAGTACGAGTTGCGACGCGAAGCTTTGCATCCAAGTTTGAAAGTGGTTCATCCATCAAGAAAACTTGTGGTTCGCGAACAATTGCGCGACCCATAGCTACACGCTGGCGTTGTCCACCAGAAAGTGCCTTTGGTTTACGATCTAAATAATCTTCAAGGTCAAGAAGTTTTGCCGCTTCTTTAACGCGGCGATCACGTTCGGCCTTATCTACGCCAGCAATCTTTAGTGCGAAGCCCATATTTTCAGCGACGGACATATGTGGGTAGAGCGCGTATGACTGAAACACCATTGCGATATCGCGATCCTTAGGTGCAACATGAGTTACATCTTTATCGCCGATACGAATTGATCCAGTATCAACTTCTTCTAGGCCAGCGAGCATGCGGAGTGATGTTGATTTTCCACAACCGGATGGGCCAACTAGAACAAGGAATTCACCATCATTAATTGTTAGATTTAATTTATCTACTGCAGGCTTGGTGGTGCCTGGATAAACCCGTGATGCGTTTTCGAAGACGACTGATGCCATTTTCTTGCTCCTTTTCCGGGCAGGTACGTGCCCGACGATCCTTTGGATAAAGGTAAAGCTGGTAGTTCGCGCTCGGGTGAGCGTTGCCATAGGTTACGCGCCCGCCGCCGCTTTGGCTATCGGAAGCCCGGAAATCAGCATTTCCCTTAAGGTAAAGAAGTTACCCTTACGCCCGTGAGCATTCAAATCCTCGGCGATATTGGCCTAGTCCTCTTGTTTATCGGGACTGCCGGGATCTTCGTGGCAGCCGAGATTGCTCTGATCTCGCTTCGAGAGTCACAGATTCGCCAGCTTGCGGGTAAGGGCAAGCGCGGTGACCGAGTCGTTGCACTAACGAAAAATCCAAATGGGTTTCTAGCAGCAGTTCAAATTGGAATTACCTTCCTTGGCTTTCTTTCAGCGGCATTCGGTGCCGAGCGACTGGGCAGATATATCTCTCCAGTATTCGAAGATTGGGGATTGTCAGAAGGAGTAAGTAAAACCCTTGCGCTTATCTCGATAACAATTGTGATTGCATATGTGTCATTGGTATTTGGCGAACTTGTTCCCAAACGTTTGGCACTTTATCGAACGGAGATAATTGCGCTCGCTGTTGCACCACTTATTGATTTCACCGCAAAGGTATTTCGTCCAGTAATTTGGTTGTTATCAAAATCGACGGATGCCATCGTAAAGATTTTCGGAATAGGCGCCAAAGAGATTAGAAATGAGATTTCTGAAGCCGAATTAGCTGAATTAGTCTCGGGCCATACTTCACTGAGTGATGAAGAACGTGAAATTGTAGAAGAGGTTTTTGCTGCTGGCGATCTTCAACTTCATGAAATTATGGTTCCAAGAACTGAAGTTGATTTCATGGATGTTGGCCTTTCAATCACGGATGCAATAGCTGTTGCTATTGAGCATTCACATTCCAGATATCCAGTAACTCGTGGCAGCACAGATGAAGTTATCGGTTTTCTCCATGTCCGAGATCTATTAAATCCAAAGATTCATTCTTCTGCCGGCGAAACAATTTTGGATTTAGTTCGCCCAGTACTCAATTTACCTGGAACAAAGGGAGTTCTTCCTGCCCTTGCTGAAATGCGATCTAAGCGAAGCCACATCGCGGTAGTCCTAGATGAATACGGCGGCACTGATGGAATCGTCACCCTTGAAGATTTAGTTGAATGTTTAATTGGGGATATTCACGATGAATATGATTCCGAAGAGGTTGAAGTAACTCCACAGGCAAGAACCGGAGAGTTCGAAATTGATAGTTTGATTTCACTTGAAGATTTATACGATGAAACAGGAATTGTTCTCCCAGAAGGTCCATATGAAACTGTGGGCGGATTGGTCATGGATCACCTAGGGCGAATTCCAGAACTTCATGATTCAATAAATGTTAACCAGGTTCGGATTACTGTTCTGACCATAGAAGGAAAACGCGCTGGACAGTTATTAATATCAAGCAATGAATGGAAAGATGCACCTCATGAATAACACTGCGAAGGAGCGAGTGTTATCTGGCATTCAGCCAACTCATGGCTCTTTTCATCTAGGTAATTACTTAGGTGCGATTAAGCAATGGGTGGATTTACAGAACACTAATGATGCTTTTTACTGTGTAGTCGATCTGCATGCTCTCACCGTAGAAACCAAACCAGAAGATTTTCGCAAACGCACACTGGCCTCTGTTGCTCAGTTAATTGCGCTAGGGCTCGATCCTGAAAAGTGCACGCTCTTTATTCAATCTCACGTTCCCTCCCACAACCAATTGAGTTGGGTTCTAGAGTGCTTAACTGGATTTGGTGAAGCAAGTCGAATGACCCAATTTAAAGATAAGTCGCAGAAGGCTGGTTCGGATCGCACCGTTGTTGGTTTATTCACCTATCCAATTTTGCAGGCCGCTGACATCTTGTTATATCAAGCAAATAAGGTGCCGGTAGGCGAAGATCAGAGACAACATATTGAATTAACACGAGATCTTGGGCAACGTTTCAACTCAAAATTTGGTCAGACTTTTACAATTCCTGAAGGCTACATTCTCAAAGCTGGGGCGAAGATAAATGATTTGCAGGATCCAACAGCGAAGATGAGCAAATCAAGTTCATCAGGTGGTGGCGTAATCGAGCTGATGGATAGTCCCGAGGTAAATACTAAGAAGATAAAGAGTGCAGTGACCGACACTGGTCGTGAAGTGATCTTTGATGAAAAGGAAAAGCCTGGAGTATCAAATTTACTGACTATCTATAGTGCTTTAACTGGCAAGACTATAAATCAAGCACAGAATGATTTTGCTGGCAAGGGCTACGGAGATTTCAAGTCTGGTGTTGCAGAAGTCGTAGTCGAGTATCTAAACCCAGTTAGAGAAAGAGCGGAAGAATTATTGAAAGATGAAGCACACTTGAAGAAGCTACTAAAGATTGGTGCGGAGAAAGCAGATGCAGTTGCTTCGAAAACACTAAAAGATGTATATGAAGCGCTAGGACTGATTCCTCGTGGCTAAAAGATTTTTTATAATTGCTGCGCTCATGGCACTTCTGCCAATTTCGCCAGTAAATGCCGCACCAGAAAAAGTAAAAATTGGAATTGTTTACGATGTGGGTGGCCGCGGCGATAGAGCCATAAATGATGCTGCTGCCGCCGGAGTGGACAGCGCCAAGGCGAAGTTAGGTCT
>Ga0315909_10002706_pt1 | contig 22352 bp, 14 predicted proteins | sample LakEriMetagenome_11_FD_203527 | JGI IMG/M metagenome (GOLD analysis project Ga0315909, IMG submission 203527) | Freshwater fungal communities from buoy surface, Lake Erie, Ohio, United States - Buoy 2 MA125 | ecosystem: Environmental > Aquatic > Freshwater > Lake | place: USA: Lake Erie, Ohio...
CAACCTCCGGGATGAATGGCGAGGGCCCCATGGTGCTGTGGCGGTGCAACGATGCATCGCAGCCATCTGTGGCGGCCGATGCGACTGGGCAGGGCAGGGCGGGATCGGTCAGCCGGGCCGTCTACACGGCGGACGGCGGCGGGGTGACCGGGAAAGCAGGCGACCGGGCGCTGAGTTTCGGAGGAACCGGGGTGATGACCGTGCCATCGGCGGCTGCGGGGGCCTTTGATGCCGTGGTGGCGAGCAATGAAGTGGCGGTGAGCGCGTGGACGTACGGTTCTCCCGCCCAGCCATCGGCGGGCTATCTCTTCTACGCCGGGGGAGCCGCCGATGGGAGCGGCACGCGGGTGCTGGGGGCGCATCTGCCGTGGTCCGATTCGGTGATTTACTGGGACACTGGGGGCTGCTGCGATTCCGGGCAGCACCGCATCGCCGTGGGCGAGCCGAATGCCATGATGTGGCGCGGGCGGTGGAATCATTATGTGTTTCAGAAGAAGGGCAACTGGAAGGAAATCTGGCAGAACGGGCAGCTGCTGACATCCGGCGGGAATGTGGCTCCCATGCTGGCCTTCCGCAGTTTTCTGCTCGGGGCGGGCAGTGTGGCGGGCACGAATTCCTACGATGGTCTGGTCGATGATGTGGCGATGTGGTCGCGGGCGCTTACCGCTTCACAGATTGGAGCGCTCGCGGTCGGGGTGTCGCCGCTCGAGATTCTGCGGCTGACACCATGGATCCGCACGCATGTGGGATCGTCTCTGCAGAATGTCTCCAGTTCTCTGCTGCTGCGGATGCCGTTCGAGGTCGCCGATCCGGCTTCGCTTGATCTGCTGACACTGCGGATGCGTTACGACGATGGTTTCGTGGCGTACCTGAACGGCCGGGAAGTGGCGCGCCGCAATGCGCCGGAGGGCACCGTGCCATGGGACGGGAGGGCCGTCGAGGCGAGGCCTGCCGGATCCGGGGCCGCCGCCGAGGAAATCAGTCTGGTCTCGGCCCTGCCATGGCTCGTGGCCGGACGCAATGTCCTCGCCGTGCACGGCCTCAATGTGTCCGCCCCCGATGGTGATTTTCTGATCGAGCCCGAACTGACGGCCGGACGGCTTGCGGGGGCGCGCTTCTTCCGGCTACCGACGCCCGGGAAGCCGAATGGAGAAGGCGTGAGCGGATTCACGGCAGACACGAAATTCAGTCCCGACCGTGGCTTCTACAGCGGTCCGCTCGACGTGACCGTGAGTTGTGCGACGCCTGGGGCGGTGGTGGTGACGACGACCGATGGAAGTGTGCCGACCCTGAGCAATGGGGTGAAGTCCGCATCGCCCGCGGTCGTCCGGGTGACCGCCACGACGACATTGCGGGCGGCGGCCTATGTGCCGGGTACCGACCTTGGGCCGCCGGACATTGACACGCATAGCTATGTGCTTGTCGATACGGTGGCGGCGCAGCGGCGTCCGGCGGCGGCACCGGTCACATGGCCCGGCGGCCATCCCGCCGATTTCCTGATGGATGCGCGCATCGTGAATGGCGCGCTGCCCGGTTACGGTGTGCGGGAGAGTCTGCTCGCGCTGCCCACGCTCAGTGTGAGCATGGATCCGGTCGCTCTGTGGGGCACGGGCGGGATTTATGCGAACAGTGGATCGCGCGGCGATGCGTGGGAGAAGGCCGCCAGTGTCGAGTGGCTCGATCCCGCGGGTGGACCGGGATTCCGGGTCGGCTGTGGAGTGGCCGTGCATGGCAACATCAGCCGCGACAAAAGCTTCACGCCCAAGCACAGCTTCAAGCTGCGGTTCCGGTCCGAGTATGGCGACACCAAACTGCGCTTCCCGCTGTTTCCGGGGAGTGCCGTGGAGGAATTCGACGGCCTCGTCCTGCGGGGCGGCAGCACGGATACCTTTCCGTGCGGCGAGTGGGGCGGCGTGCCGATTGGGCCGAACGGAGCTTCGGCTCAGCGCTGGGCGCGCAAATGGGCCAGTTATGTGCGGGATCAATGGGTGCGCGACACCCAACTCGTCATGGGGCACGAATCCGCGCGTGGTCGCTACTGTCATCTTTACCTCAATGGCATCTATTGGGGCCTCTACAATGTCTGCGAGCGACCCGACGGCGACTTCATGGAAAGTCATTTCGGCGGCAAGGCCGAGGATTACGATGTGCTGGCCGACTTTGCCGAAGTGAAGAGCGGCAATGCCTCCACGTGGAATCAGATGATGTCGCTCGCCGGGGCGTCCGCAAACGATGCGGTCTACTGGCGCCTCGCGGGCCGCAATCCCGATGGTTCGCGCAATCCTGCGTTCCCTGTTCTGCTCGATGTGGAGAATCTGATCGACTACATGATTCTGCACATCTTTCATGGGGCGGACGACTGGCCGAATCACAACTGGTGGGCGGCGAATGGGACGCGCCGGGGTGCCGAGACTGCCGGATTCCGCTGGTTTGCGTGGGATCAGGAAATCAGCAATGTGAGTGTGCTTTACGAGCGGAGTTCGTGGCAGAGTCCGCCCGCGAAGTATGCGGATGTCAATGCCACGGGATCACCTGCCTATCCCTATTATGCGCTGCGTGTGGGCAGTCCGGCGTTCCGCATGCATTTCGCCGACCGGGTGCACCGTCATCTCTTTCATGGCGGCGCACTGAGTACGGGTCCGGCCACGGTGCGCTGGCAATCGCTCGTGGCGGGCATTGACCGTGCCATCGTGGCTGAGTCCGCCCGCTGGGGAGATTATCAGCCGAATCTTGTGCGGCCGGGACAGCCGTACCGCCGGGAGGTCGAATGGCTGGGGAATCTCGGGTCGATGGCCGTGGATTTCTGGCCGAAGATCAATGCGGCGGCGCTCCGGCGCTACCGCGATGCCGGGCTGTATCCGGCGCTCGATGCGCCCGTGCCGGCGCAGGCGGGCGGCTGGTACCGTCCGGGTTTCCGGCTGGCGCTGGCAAATCCGAATGCAGGCGGCACGATCCGTTTCACTCTTGATGGCAGCGATCCCCGCAGGCCCGATGGAACCGTCGCGGCCGCGGCGCAGACGTACGCCGAACCACTGCTGCTGAGCGGACGCCGGACCGTCCGGGCGCGCGTGCTTTCCGGGTCGGTCTGGAGTGCCCTGCTTGATCTCGACTTCGTGCCGCATCCCGATGAAGATGGCGATGGCATGGAGGACGAATGGGAACGGCTGTGGGGACTGGACCCGGCCAATCCGGACGATGCACCATGGGACAGCGATGGAGACGGTCGGACCAATCATTCCGAATACGCCGCCGGAACCAGTCCGCAGGATGCCGCCGATGTGCTGCGCGCCGTCATTGCCAGGGACGGTGGAGAAGTCGAGATCCGGTTCACGGCGCGGGGCGGGCGATGGTATGGACTGCAGGTGAGCGAGGGCACGGATGGCTGGCGCACGGTGGCCGAGCGGGCGGCTTCGCAGGGCGAGGCCGCGCATGTCTGGCGGGTTCCGCTGGCTGGAACCCGTCGGTTCTACCGGGTCGTCGGCGCGCCGCCGTGACGGTGGCCGCAAGGGTTGCCGCTTGCGTGGAGCGGGATCCGCCAAAAGGAGGGAGCGTGCCCCTTTACCTGCTGATTCCGTTAGGATGTGCCGTTGTGTACACGCTGTCCTCGCTTTTCTTCAAGCGGGGCTATCTGGAAGGGGCGGGGACGGTGGAGAGTTTTCACTGGGCGAATGTGCTGGGCATTCCGCTGTTTCTGCCATTGTTCTGGGTACGGCCGAGTGAGCTTCCGCTGATGGAACTGTGGCGGCCGCTGGTGACTTCGCTCCTGATTTATGCCGGGTCGTGGGCGACCTTTGCGGCGATCCAGAAGGGAGATGTTTCCGTGGTGACGCCGGTGCTCGGCACGAAGGTGGTGTTTGTGGCGCTGGGGGCGGTCTTTCTGGCGGGCACGCAGCTTTCGGGTGCGCTCTGGATGGCTGCGTTTCTGGCGACCGCCGGGATTTTCCTTGTGGGGATGGGAGATGTGCGGCCGGGGCGGGCGCGCTGGGATGCGGTGCTGCTGTGTCTCTTCAGCGCCTTCTGCTATGGATTGACCGATGTTCTCATCGGCATGTGGGCCGAGCGCTATGGCGGGACCGTGTTCCTTGGTCTGCTGCCGCAGTTCATCGGGCTCTTTTCGCTGCTGCTGATTCCCGTGACGGCACCCGGGACATTCCGGATTCCGGCATCGTCGCGACCGTGGGTAGTCTGGGGATGTGTGCTCCTGAGTGCCCAGGGCATGGCGATGGGGCTGGCGCTCGCGTTCTGCAACGACCCGACGGGAGTGAACATCGTCTACAGCACGCGGGGGCTGTGGTCGATTGTGCTCGTTTGGTTTGCCGGGGCGTGGTTTGGCAACCGCGAGCGGGGAGACGCCGGGAAGCGCGCCATGGCATGGCGCATTGCCGGAACCGCCATGATCACGGTCGGCGTCGTGCTCGCCGTGCTGGCGCGCAGCGGCCGGGCGGCGTGATCGCCGTGGCGGCGGAAATCCGGGGAATTACTTCCCTTCTTCCTTCTTTTCTTCCTTGGGGCCTTCCTCGGTGGCGGCTGGGGCGGTGCCTTCGGCTTCGCGGATGCGCTGCGCGAGTTCCTCGATGTCGCGTTTGAGGCGTTCGGCAGCTGCCTCGGCTCCTTTGCGTTCCTCGATGAGGGCGTCTAGTTCCGGATGGAAGAACTTGCCATCGCCAGCTGTGCTGATGAGCTTTTCGACCGATGCTGCCGGAATGGCGAAGCATTCGATGCGGCCCGAGCGGGCAATGTTCATGCCGATGACACGGCCTTTGAGGTCGACCACGGGACCACCGACTTCATTCGGTTCGAGGAACATGTCGTGCTGGAGGGCACCGGGGTAACCTGAACGGTTGCGGCTGACCGGACCGCCGAGCGTGTTGCGGACGTCTTCCGCGAGTTGTCCGACCCCCTGCGGGCGGCGTCCGAGCGTGGCCGACACTTCTTTTTCCTCCATGCCGCGCTGGATCGTCAGTTTGACCGTTTCGTAGGGACGGTTGGAGGCGATGGTCTGGATGAAATCCGAGACCGTGCGGATCGGGGTGCCGTTGACGGATTTGATGACATCGTCGGAGACCAGTCCGGCCTTGGCTGCGGGGGCGTCCGGGGAAACGCTGATGATTTTGACGGAGCCACCGTCGGCAGCGTCGAGATTCACGCCGAGGTATCCCTTATGGGAAGCATCGAGGCTGCGCGGGAGGACCGAGACCACGCCCGTGGCAATGGGGAGCCGTTCCGGAGCCGAGGACGCGATGAACGTGCCGGGTTCGACGGTCGCGGACGTTTCCCATTTCATGGTGCGGAGTCCACGGGCTTCCACCTTGAGGAGAGCGAGGTCGAAAGGCTTATGGGAATCGACGATGCGGACCGGGAGCTTGAGGCCTTCCGGAAACTGGGCCTCGATCGCTTCGAGGGCAGCGCCTTTCTTGTCGTGCAGCTCACTCCATTTCGAGATGAGGTAGCCGTTTTCGTGGACAGCGCAGCCGAGGGCGACCTGTTTGCCTTCCTTGTCAAGGATGCGGACGGTGGCGCGGCGGGCGGATTCGAGGGCGGATTCCCAGCCCTTCATGAGTTCCGGTGATTCCCGGCTGAAGCGGTCCTGCGGGCGGGGTTCTGCGGGAGTTTCCGCCTTCTTTTCCTCGGGTTTGGCGGCTGGTTGGCCACCGGCTTGGTCGTCGGCCGGGACGGGCAGCAGAGAGGCGAGCAGAAGCAGGAACGGGAGCGATTTCATGGTGGGCAGAGTTCAGGGGTTCTGGTCGAGGGTGGCTTCGCCGGAGAAATCCGATTCCCCGCGGCGGGCCTTGAAGTTCAGTTTGTCTCCCGATTTGAGACTGCGGAGGAGGTCGGCTGCATCCGCCGGGGTGGCAATATCCCGGTCGTTGGCACGGATCAGCAGGTCGCCGGGAACGAGGCCGGCCTTTGCTGCTGGACTGCCATCCTTGACGCTGGTGATGCGGGCACCCTTGCCCTCGCTGTCTTCGACTTCGATCCCGAAGAACGGGCCACGGGGGGCGGCATTCGGCACCTTGGGAGCAGGCGGACCGTCCTTGTCTTCACCATCCGGATCACTCGGGGCCGGGATCGAGCCCGCACGGGTCAGTTCTATTTCTCCTTCGATGGTTTCGCTGCCGCGGCGCAGAGCGACCGCCACCTTGTCGCCTGACTTCTTCTTTGCCATGAGGCGCTGGAGGGCATGGAAGGTGGCCACGTCCTGACCATCGAAGCGGATCAGGAAATCGCCCGACTTCCATCCGGCGGCGGCAGCTGGGGAATTGTCGCTGACGTTTTCGATGCGGACGCCGTCCTGGCTATCGCGGTCGAACATGGCACCGGTGCGGGGTCTGCGGCGTTCGTCCGCGCGGAATCCCTTGGTGCCCCATGTCTTGTCCTTCATCATGTCGTCCCAGTCCGCCCGCAGGGTATCGATGGCGACGTGACGGTTCATTTCGACGCTGCCGTGGATGGAACTGTTGATGCCGATGACACGGCCTTCGAGATCGAACAGCGGGCCGCCACTGTCGCCGCCGATGAGTGGACAGCTGCTGAAGATGGCTCCGTCGACATCCCGCCGCCAGATGCGTCCGAGGCGGACCGGCGGCCGGCGTTCGTAGCTGAAGCCCCCCGGATGGCCGAGCGCGACCACCCAGTCGCCCAGTCGCATGCGGTCGCTCGAGCCGATTTCCGAACTTGGCCAGTCGCCATCGTCCGTGATGCGGGCGAGACCGGCGTCGGTCGAGCGGTTGGCTCCGAGGGCTTCGCCTTTGACGCGGCGTCCGTCCGGGAAGGTGATGATGAGATTCTTGCCGGTGGCCTCGGTGACGTGAGCTGCGGTGAGGATGAGGCCTGATTTTTCAACGATGACGCCGCTGCCGGAGCCGGGGCGTTTGGGGTCCGACGAAGTGATGGCGACGACCGAAGGGGAGACTCTGCTGACGACCTCGCGGACTCTGGTTTCGCGGGCTTCGAGTTCCTGAACGGTTTCGCTGCGGAGGCCTTGGGGGGCGGCCGCGACGAGGACAGCGAGCATCAGGCGGCACAGGGAGGACGAGGCGGGGAACATTCCGGTGAAAATGGTAGGCTGGTGATACAGGAACGACTCTCGGGCGGCAAGCAGCAGGGAATGATGGAACAGAGCGGGTTTTCAGGGAAGCAAAATCGGTGCCGTTTCTGCGGAGGGAGCCCGGGGGTGGATGAATAACTCTTCAAGGCCGGTTGCGCGGGCCAAGCATGGCGCTATCCACTTTGGCGTGTTCCGCTGCTGAGTGATTTGCCATGTTCCGCTTGTTCCGCCTCAACGACTCGAAGCACCCGGTCAGTTCCCGGAACTGGGTCGGGCGTCTGGGCGCTGGTCTGGCGTGCGGACTCGTCCTCCTCGGCAGCATGATGCCCGGCCGCGCGGCCTTCGAATGGAAAGTCGCCCAGATTGACGGTCGCGACTACGTTTCCGCCTCGGACGTGAAGCAGTTCTATGGCTTTCCGAGGCTGCAGCGGGACGGGCGGGCGGTCTGGTTCCGGTCGCAGGCCCTCATGATGAAATGGAATGTGGGGTCGGACGATATTTTCATCAACAATGTGAAATTCTGTCTGTCGTTTCCGGTGCAGGAACGGAATGGGCAGGCCATGGTTTCGCGGGTGGATCTGGTGAAGCTGCTGCACCCGATCATCCGACCGTCGCACATTCAGAACGCGGTCGGATTCAATACTGTGGTGATTGATCCGGGGCATGGAGGAGAAGACAGCGGCGCGGTCGGTTCGTACGGGGCCGAGAAGAATTACACACTCGACACGGCCTTCCGGCTGAAGCGGAAACTGGAGGCGGCGGGCTACCGGACCGTGCTGACGCGCAGCACCGATGTCTTCATCAGCCGTCCCGCCCGCGTGGAGATGGCGAATCGCGTTCCGAAAGCGATTTTTGTGAGCATTCACTTCAATTCGTTCACGTCCTCCGCGGCGGGGCTTGAGACTTTCGCACTGGCTCCGGCGGGGACTGCCAATACGGACAAAGCGCTCAAGGAGAGTGATTTGAGCATGCGGCGGGGGAATGAGCGGGATTCGGAGAACATCGCCCTCGCAACCGCGGTGCATGCGAATTGCCTGTATCGGCTGCGCGGGATCGACCGAGGGGTGAAGCGCGACCGTTTCGACGTTCTCACGGGCATCGAGCGACCCGGAATTCTGGTCGAAGGCGGCTTTGTGAGCAATCCAGCTGAAGGGGCCAAGATCCACCGCGCCGAGTACCGCGAAAATCTCGCTGATGCCATCTTCGGGGGCATTCAGAACTACCGCAAAGCCCTCCTGCGCGGTCGCCCCACCGGTACCACACGGGCCACCGTCCGCTCCGGCGTCGCCGGAAGCCCGCCGCCGGAATCGTCCCCCCCGAAAACCACCGCTCCCGTCAGGCCGACCCAGAATTCCAAGGAATCCAAGCCCGATCCGAAGAAGGACGAAACGAAGCCATCCGCCGAGCCTGCGAAGCCAGAGGAAACGAAACCTTCTGCCGAGCCCGCGAAGCCGGAGGAAACAAAACCTTCTGCCGAGCCTGCGAAGCCAGAGGAAGGGAAACCTGCGACCGAACCCGCGAAGCCAGAGGAAACAAAACCTGCTGCCGAGCCCGCGAAGGCGGAGGAAACAAAACCTGCTGCCGAGCCCGCGAAGCCAGAGGAAACAAAACCTGCTGCCGATCCCGCGAAGGCGGAGGAAACAAAACCTGCTGCCGAGCCCGCGAAGGCGGAGGAAACGAAACCTTCTGCCGAGCCCGCGAAGGCGGAGGAAACGAAACCTGCGACCGAGCCTGCGAAGGCCGAGGAAACCAAACCTTCCGCCGAGCCTGCGAAGCCGGAGGAAGGGAAACCTGCGACCGAGCCCGCGAAGCCAGAGGAAGGGAAACCTGCGACCGAACCCGCGAAGCCAGAGGAAGGGAAACCTGCGGCCGAGCCTGCGAAGACCGCTGCTAAGCCTGCGGCCAAGACGCCTACTAAATCGAAGACCTCAACCAAATCAAAAACGCCCACGAAGTCGAAGACACCGACGAAATCGAAGTCCTCGTCGTCGCGTTCGCGTTCATCGCGGAAGTGAGTTGGGTTCCTGCGCGAGCAGTTTTTCGAGGGCGCGCCAGGCGAGCATGGCGCATTTGACGCGCTGGGGGAACTGGCGGACGCCGGCGAAGGCGGCGAGTTCGCCGAGGGTGGCAAGGTCGGGTTCCGCGTTGCCTGTGAGGATGTCCTGGAAGGCGGCGATGCGGGCGCGGGCTTCGCTGCGGCTGAGGCCCTTGCATTGAGAAGTCATGACCGAAGCGGCGGCCTGACTGATGGCGCATCCCTGGCCTGCGAAGTGGATCTGCCGGAGGCGGTCGCCTTCGTCGAATTCGGCCCAGACCTCGATTTCGTCGCCGCAGGAAGGATTAATTCCGGTGGTGTGGACGGCTGGCGGGACGGGCAGGGGGCCGTGATTCCGCGGGCGGCGGGAATGATCGAGAATGACCTGCTGGTACAGTTCGTCGAGAGGGTTCATGAGAAGAAGCGGGCGGCGTCGCCGATGATGGCGGCAGCGCGTTCGATTTCGCCGGGGGTATTATAGAAATAAAGACTGGCGCGCACGGTTCCCGGCAGTCCGAGTTTGCGCATGAGCGGCTGGGTGCAGTGATGACCGCCGCGCAGACACAGTCCCCGGGTGGCGGCATACGTCACAATGTCGTGAGGATGCGCCTGCTTCATCGTAAACGAGACCAGTGCCCCGCGGGGACCGTCTGGCCCGATGACTTCGAGTCCGGGAATAGCCGCAAGGGCGTCGCGCAGGCCCGCCGTGAGCGATTCATCCCGCTCCGCGATGGCCGACAAGCCAATGCCATCGAGATAACGGCAGGCTGCCCCGAGACCGATGGCCGGAGCAATGGCGGGCGTGCCCGCTTCAAAGCGCGCCGGAGCTTCCCGGTAGGTACTTCGTTCGTAGTGGACCGATTCGATCATTTCCCCGCCTCCCATCCACGGTGGCATCGAATCGAGCACTTCCCGCCGTCCGTACAGCACGCCAATCCCCGTCGGTCCGCACATTTTATGACCAGAGAAGGCAAAGAAATCGCAGCCGAGCGACCCCACATCCACGGGAATGTGTCCGGCGCTCTGGGCTCCGTCCACAAGCGTCGTGATCCCCATGGCGCGGGCGCGGGCGCACCACGCGGCGGCCGGATTGATCGTCCCGGTACTGTTGGAAATGTGGGGGAAGGCAAAGAGGCTGACGCCGGGAACGAGCAAGCGGTCGAGTGCTTCCGCATCAATCGTTCCGCAGCGGCCCAGCACGGGGACAAATTCCAGTTTCGCGCCCGTCTCGGCGGCGATGAGCTGCCACGGCACGAGGTTGCTGTGGTGTTCGAGTTCCGTGAGGAGGATGCGCTGACCCGACCGCAGATTCTGCCGTCCCCACGTCTGGGCCACAAGGTTGATGGCTCCGGTCGTCCCCGCCGTGAAGACGATTTCCCCGGCCTCGCGCGCCCCGAGGAAGGCTGCCACGGTCGCCCGCGCTCCTTCGTAGGCATCGGTGGCCCGCGCACTCAACCCATACATCCCGCGGTGCACATTGGCATTGTCCTCCCGGTAATGCCGGTCGAGCGCCGCCAGCACCCCCTCCGGCTTCTGCGAACTCGCCGCACTGTCGAAATAAAGAACCTCCGGCGTCTCCCCGGCCCCACGCACCAGCAGCGGGAAATCACGCCGCACCGCTTCCCAGTCGGGACCAGAGGCAATCACAGGGCTGGCAGCAGGCGAGTTCACGTTCCTTCCCCCATCGGGGATGTCGGCCCAATGACAAGCTGAGGTTTCCAGAGGCAGCGATCATGCGGTTCGCGGTGCCTTTTCACGAAAAATTTTTCTGGGCAAACCAGGCGTCGTTCCCTAAAAACATCAGTCAGGAAGATATTTCTCCCGTCCCCCCGCTCGGCTGCCGAGTTGCTGCCGGGTGCCTCTCAACCCCCAAAAATCAAAAGCGATGCGATACCAAGCAACCACCCTCCTGCTGGCGCTGGCCTCCCTGCCGGCATTCGCCCAGGTTCCCGTTTCCGGAACCACAGTCTACACGCAGGACTTCAATACCCTGCCAAATGATGTGAATGGCGCGATCGTCTTCTGGGATGATAACGTCACCGTTCCCGGCTGGTACATCCACCGTTCCAATGCCGCCATCCGGCTTCTCGGTGCCGGTGGCGAATACTACTGCGTCGACGGATCGACCGCCCCGAATGCCAACCCGCCGGCCCACGGTCACTACAGCGCCGGCAGCGATGCCAACCGCGGACTGGCTGCCAGCGCCACCACAGCCCTGGGCGAAATCTCCTCCATCGTCATCTTCTCAAACACTTCCCCAGGAGCCGTCCGACTCAAGGATCTCGGCTACACCGGCAAAATCTACCGCACCAACCAGGCCGTCACGAACCTCGAAACGACGACGGTCACATACCGCATCGGCGCTTCCGCCGCCGATCTGGTGACTGAACTGGATAACACCGTCCAGGGAGCCAACATCGGTGCGGGCTTCACCCCCTTCAATGCGCCGGCCCTGAACTTCACCTACAATTCCACCCTCGACGGCGCGGATCTCCAGGTGCTGCCTCCACGCGAATTCGTACAGGCTCCCGCGGCTCCCCTCAGCCAGATCATTCTCCTGCCAGGTCAGGCCATCGCCATCCGCTGGGGCAACATCAACGACGGTGGGCGCGATGCCATCATCGGCATCGATGACGTCCGTGCTTCCTTCGAAGCCATTCCCTGCGCCATCGACGCCACCGTCTCGAATTTCACCCGCGACCTCAAGGGGACGCCAGCGGATGGCTCCGACGATACCTACGGGTTTGATCTGAACGTCGTGGGCCTTGGTGCCAGCCCCACCGGATGGCAGATCAGTGATCCTGCGGGCTATACCTCCACAGGCAGCTACGGAACCACAAGGACCTACACCGGTCTTCCCATCCCGCAGACTCCTCTCACCCTCACCATCACCGACCGCGGCAATGCGACGTGCACCGACACCGTGACCGTGCAGGCTCCCGTGCTCGAACGCTATGTCACCGCCACGAGCAGTCAGGGCCTCACCTTCACCGACCCGGCGGTCGGCGCGCAAGCCTACGCCCGCGGCGAGGCGGGCGACATCGGATTCGCCGGTGGCAACGGAGCTTCCCTCGTCCGTCTCCAACCCGACCCCAACAATACGGCGAAGTACTTCGGCATCAATAATTCCAAGCCGACCGTGACCACCGATGCGGTGAACATCACGCTCATCGATTCGCTCCGCGTTTCCGTTGGCCTCGCTTCCTACACGACTTCCGGGACTAGTCTGGAGGCCGATGACACGCTCACGGTGACGGTGGAGACCACGGACGACCCAGTCAATGGATTCTGGAGCCCGGCTGCCACCATCGTCGACGGATTTGTGACCGATGGAGTAGCCCTCTTCGACGCCATCAAGGTGGCGACTCCCGGGATCAACTACCCCGCCGCACAGCCGTACCCGGCGGCTGACTTCCCATTCACGAAGTTCAATTCCCAGGTCATTCCCCGGGGAACCGCGACGCATGCCCGCCTCGTCATTTCCGGGGGCAATAACTCGGGCTCGGAATTCACGCTCATCGACAACATCCTGTTCGAGCGGGCGGCCTGCCTCATTACCGCCACATCGGAAATCATCCGCGACAACAAGGGCGATGATAACCCAGCCAATGACCAGTTCAGTGCTCTCGTCACGGTCAACGCCGAAGCCAATGGGACCAGCACGGGATGGATCAGCGATGCCGTTCCGGCCGCCGGACTCTATGGCAATGCCGTGACTTTCGGCCCGTATCCCGTGACCGGTGGACCGAAAACCATCACCCTGACGGATAACCTCAATGCTTCCTGCAAGGCGGCCATCACACTGACTCCGCCGCCCACCGTGCTCATTGCGGAACCGGTCGCGGATCTCGTCCGCAATGTTGGCACAGATGCCACCACCGCCGCCGATGACCGCTGGGAATTCACGGCCATCGTCAATGCAACCAATGGCAGTACCTCATGGGAAGCCCGGGCGGGCAGCGTTACCGGTCCGGTCATCGCCACGGGAGCGTACGGCGCCGCCGTTCCCCTCAGGCTCCCGACCGACCTCAATCAGGTGGTCTTCACGGACAAGGCCGATCCGACCGCGACCACGACCCTGACCCTTGATCTGCTTGGCCGCGATGCGGCCGTGGGGGTCAGCGACATCAATGGCCGGAAGTCGGTGCTCTACATCGCGCCGCAACCGGCTGCGTACTGGCGTCAAACGGGCAGCGCTCTGCCCGCAGGGGCTCCTGCCGCAGCGCTTGGCCTCTACAGTTCGGTCCTGAATTCCGGTGACTCCACGATCGTCACCTTTGATACGGAATCGATCGATCTTTCCGGAAGCACGGGGCCGACCCAATTCAGCGCGACACTGTTCGCCTTTGATAACAGCGCGGGATCGAACTTCGAGGGCAACGACACCTTCGGTCTGGCTTTGGAACTGACCCTTGAAGGAAATCCGGTGCCGGTGACGGTTCAGTTGGTGCCTCTCCTTCCTGGCGTCGACGTGAGCCCGGCGAACGGAGTCATCAACGGCTACACCTACGTTGACCTCGCCGACTACAATGCAAACCGTGCGCAGGACGAGTTCAACCGCGACGGCGTCGCCGGAGAAGCAGCGCTTAACAGCAACTTCAGCTTCACCTACTCGATTCCGAAGCAGTTCGACGATGCCGGGGTTCTCCGGAACGTGATTGCAGCGCGCGCGATTGTCAGTGCGGTCAACAATTCGGGTTCGGAGTTCTACTACCTGAAGGATGTGAACTTCTCGAGCGGTGGTGGTGCCGTCGACAGCGATGGCGACGGTCTCGTCGATGCATGGGAACTCCAGTACTTCGGCAACCTGAGCCAGAACGGCTCCGGCGATCCGGACGGCGATGGGCAGAGCAATGCCGCAGAGCAGTTCGCCGGCACAGCCCCGAACAACGGAACCTCGGTGCTCGCGGTCACCAGCGTGACCCGCACGGGCCCGAACTACTCGGTCACCTTCAATGCTGTCGCTGGGAAGAAGTATGCCGCCGAATACGCCACGGAACTGAATGGCCAGTGGGTCGCCATCCCGGGAACCCTCACGGCCACCGGCGCATCGGAGACCATCAACGGTGTCCTGCCCACCCCGGCTCCAGACCGCATCTTCATCCGGATCCGGGCTGTTCCCTGAGTGGACCAGCTGAAATCAGCTGATCCGACCTCCCCCCAAAAAACAGAAAGCCGGGGCGTTCCGCATGGGACGCCCCGGTTCGCTTTTCTGCCTCAGGCGGCAATTCGGCCCATGCCATCCGGGGGACGCCAGAAGAAAAGTCCCTGAGAACGCGGCCGATGAATTTCACACGGATGAATGCACGGCTCTGTCCATTGGCCAGGCCTTTGGAATCAGCATTTGGAGCGGAAGGGGACCGCGGCGTTGCCTGTTCACGGAGGCGCGGTGAGTACGCGCATCGACCAGAGGACAGACCTTCTGACGGGCAGGCAGGTTGTGGTCCGGAGGAACGCAGAAGGACAGACCTTCTGGAACGGAGTCGGAGGGGGGCGCGTCGGCTTTTGGGCTGAGGTCCGAAATGGTCTGTCCATTTATCGCGGCACCTGCTGGCTGCGTGTGGGGCCTTTTGACAGAAGGGCAGACCTTTTCGCCTCGGCGAAAACCCAGGAGGAAAACGACGAATCGCACAAAGGGACAGACCTTTTGGGGAGCGTCGCGTCTTTCGTCAAGAACCTGAGACGAAAACGACGGATTGCACAGAAGGACAGACCTTCTGGAACGGAGTCGGCGGGGGGCGCGTCGGCTTTTGGGCTGGGGTCCGAAATGGTCTGTCCATTTATCGCGGCACCTGCTGGCTGCGGGGGGGGCATTTTGACAGAAGGACAGACCTTTTCGCCTCGGCGAAAACCCAGGACGAAAACGACGAATCGCACAAAGGGACAGACCTTTTGGGGAGCCTGCAGCGGTCGTGGGTCTGATGGGTTGGTGGGGTGTGCGGATCGTTCCGCTGGGGAAATGCATCCGACCGGTCATTGCCGCGGCGTTGCCTGCTCACGGGGGCGCGGTGGTTACGGGATCAGAAGTGGAAGTCTGGGAAGCCGCGGGCGGCGAGGGCGGCATTGAGTTCTGCGGCGGCCTTGGAGCCGGTGCGGATGAGTTCTGGGGAAGGATGAGGGGAATCGGCGAGTTGGGCCCATGCTGACTGGAGGTTTTTCCATGGATTGGCGATGTCAGCGGGGAGCAGGTTGACCGAGAGTTTGCGCATGCGGGCTGCGAGTTCGGCGAGGTGCTGGCGGTTGGCTGCCGTGGTTGCCGATGCCGTGGCCCCGGCAAGACGGCGTGCGGTGAGAGCACCGGTTGCGAGCAGGGCAGCTCCGATGCCGAAGGCAGCCACGAGCGGCTTGCGGCTGACTTCCACCCATGGCTCCGCGGGGTTGCCCGTTTTCTTCTTTCCGTAGAATCCATCGCGGCCTGCCGCTACGCCGAGTGCCGCCCATGCGATGGCCAGAATGACGAGGGCCATGCGCACACCGGCGGGCCCATCGATACAAAATCTTCGGGATACCAAAGACATAGAAAAATCCGGGATAATCCTGTAGCCTGCCGGGGCACAAACATCCGGACGCACATGAATTGGAAATCATGTGGGTGCTGGCTCGGCCTGGGAGTGGCAGGAGGGACCAAAGGGACCAAAAGGACCGAAGGGACCGAAGGGACCAAAGGGACGAAAGGGCAGGCCTTTGGTGGGCGGGGTGCGTTTCAGCGTTTGGCTTTGGCGAGGACGGCGGGGAGGTCGCCGTAGCGGAGGATGCCTGGGACGAGTCTGGGGGAGCGGATATCTTTGATATCGGCGAAGCGGAAAGTGGTTTCTGCGAAAGTGGCGGAGGCGACTGCGGAGGTGGGGACGAGGGCGAGGGCGAGGGCGGTTTCCGGGACGAAGTCGGTGGCGGCGTGGACTTCGATGCGGGACGGTTTGCGTTCGTGGCTGGAGATGAAGGCGAGGGTGGTGAGGATGTCGTGGGCGCGGCGTTTGAGGACGCCGTGGTTATAGCCGTGGGTGTAGCCTGCGAAGTCCCGGTCGCCTTCGACGTGGCGGGCGGTGGCTGGGGTGCCAGGGGAGGGTTCTGTGAAGAGAGTAGGGAAGCAGATGGCGGTGCCGGACTGGGCGGTGCTGGCGGCGGTGGCGGGGTCCGGGGATTGGAGGAGGACCTTGACGGTGCCGTTCCATGCGGTGGGGTAGAGGAAGGTGGCGGCGACTGCTTCCCTGTGGGAGGAATTGACGATGTGGCCCTTCATTTCGAGGTAGCCATTCTGCTGCGAGCGTTCGCCTTGTTCCCATGTGGTTTGTCCGGCCTGGGCCCAGGAACGGCCGACGATGGTGGGGAGGGCGTCGGTGACGAGCTGGGGATTGGCGGCGATCTGGCGGGAGGTATCCTTGTGCCAGTGCTGGAGGATCTGGCGTTCGAGGGAGGCGTCGTCTGGTTTCGGGCTGGGATGGTTGCTGGTCCAGACGGTGAGATCGTTCTGGGAGAGGTACTGGATGGGGGCTTCGGTTTCGGGAGCGGGCCTTGGGGTCTGGAGGTGAGAGGCGAACCAGCGGTACATGGCCATGCGGCTGGGGAGGTTGTAATTGTGGCCGAACTCCGTGCGGTCGTGCAGCATGACGTGGTCAGGTTTGCCGAGGAGGGAGTAGAGTTGCTTTAGCTGGGGGAAGCCCTTGGTATTCATTTCCCTGGTCCAGTCATTGGCCGAGGTCATGCCGAGGGGTTTGGGAGCGAAGAGGGCGGCGAGTTCGACATTGCCGGTCTCGATGCGGAGGAGGGAAGCGTTTTCGCAGGTGCAGCCGCCCTGCATGGCGGTGGAGACCATGACGCAGGGGAAGAGGGCGGCGGGTCTGGGGTCGATGGCGCCGAGGATGAAGGTCTGGGTGCCGCCGCCGCTGGCTCCGGTGACGCCGATGCGTGCGGGATCGACATCCGGGAGTGAGCAGAGGAAGTCGATGGCGCGGATGCTGTTCCATGTCTGGAGGCCCATGATGCTGTGGAGGTGGCCTTCCGCCTGGGGGCTGAAGAAGCCCCAGTTTTCGGGATCGTTCATGGCGGGCCGCTGAGTTTTGAAGCGGTGGGCGAGTTCGTAGCTCAGCTGGATGCTGTCGGCGTAGCCGATCATGTCGTAGAAGAAGACCGTGCAGCCCATGCGGGCGAGGGTGATGCAGCGGGCCTGGAGGGGGCTACGGGCATTGTCGTGGGTCGTTTCGGCACCGGATTTGATGCTCGTGGCGATGTCGTTTTCCGGTTCGCTGAGGAAGCGGCCGTTATTCCAGTGGCCGTGGGGGCAGAGGACGGCGGGATTTCTGGTGGGGGAAGGGGTGGTGGGGCGGAAGAGGCTGCCGGTGACGAAGAAGCCCGGGAACGATTCGAAGCGGACGCGTTCCACGGTGAAGCCGTCGCCGGTGATGCGGCCGTCGGTGCTGGGGTTGAGCGGGGTTTTTTCCGGGAGGGGGTGGAGGCCGAGGGCGATCTGGGTCTGGAGCTGGAGGGCGGCGCGGCGGGTCTGCCATGTTTCCGTCGAGGCCGGTGGCGAGAATGGGAAGTAGCCATTGAGGTCCTTGAGGGGGCCGGTGCGGACGTCGGCGGGGGCGGCCGGGAGAGGAGCCGAGGCGAGGGCGAGGGCGGCGAGGGCGGCGGGAGCGGATTTCATGGGATGAATCGGGTTGGCGTCGGTTCCGTGGCAGTTTATGGGAACGGTATGCAGTCGACATGGATGCGGGCAATCATTATCGGGTGCGCACTTCCGGGTCTCTGGGGGTGTGATCGTTCCGGGACCGCCGGGGCGCGTGCGGTGCCCGCAAAGGCTGTGGTGTCCGAGCCAGTGGAGGAGCCGGAGGTTTCTGCGGCGGCCGAGGCATCGGGAGTGGTGGGTGGGCTGCGGTTCCCGGAACTCCGGGTGGTGCGGACCGCGGGGCATGGGGACACGGAAGTGGCCGTTTCCTTTCCGTTTGAGGCGGTGGGGGATCGGGCTGTGAAGATCACGGATATCCGGACCTATTGTTCCTGTCTGAGTGTGGGGACCAAAGATGGCAGGAAGGAATTCGGTCCTGGGGAGAGGGGGAGTATTGAAGCTGTGTTTGAGCTGGGGGCCTTTGAGGGGGAAGTGGAGAAATCGCTTGGGGTCACTACGGATCTGGGTGGGGGAGCCGAGACCGAGCTGAAGTTGGCCGTGACGATTCCGGTGCTTTACGAGGTCGAGCCGGCGAATGTGGCATGGGTGGTGGGGGACGAGCCTGTTGGGAAGACGATCCGGCTGCGGATGCGTGGGGATCAGCCGATCCGGGTGGTCAATGCAGTATCGTCGCGTGAGAACATGCTGGTGGAAGCGAAGGAGGTCGAGCCTGGGCGGGAGTATCTGCTGACTCTGACGCCGAAGACGACGGCGGAGCCGATGCTGGGGATGCTGCGGGTGGAGACTGATGCGCCCTGGGAGCGGTACCGGAAGAAGCTGTTGTTTTTCAACGTGGCGAAGCCGTCGGCGGCGGTGCCGGGAGGGGGCGGAAAATGATGCGGACGGTGCTTTGGCAGGCCCTTGTGCTGGTCGGGTTGGCTGGTGTGTGCGGGTGGCTCACGTGGAAGTTTCATCCGGAGCCACCGGCCTTGTATCTGAGTGCTGAAGCGGCTCCGGTTGATGAGATTTCGCTGGGGCGTGCTTTGGAAATGGAGAAATCGCGCGGGGTGATCTGGGTGGATGCGCGCAGTGCGGCGGCCTTTGCGAAGGGGCATGTGCCTGGGGCGTATCTATTGAATGAGCAGGGCTGGCCCGATTTGGTTTTTGAGCTGGTGAAGGTGATGGATGCGGACGAGGCGCGGCGTCCGCTGGTGATTTACTGTGATGCGCAGAAGTGTGCGGCGAGCAAAGCCGTGCGGGACCGGCTGCGGCATGAGATTCCGATTGGGGATCGGGAAGTGCATGTGCTGCATGGGGGGTGGCCGGCGTGGCAGAGCGGGGTGGGTGGTTGAGGAGGGGTTTTGCGGATACGCGAGTGAGGGGCAGACTTCCGGGCTGGCAGGCGTCAGGATGAGGCATGAGAAATGTCGTGCTGCGGTCTTTGCTGGTGATGATGGGAACTGGATGGGGAGAGGTGCCCGATCCTGCGCCTCGTGCTACGTCCGGGGATGGGCGGGTTGAGCCTGCCTGGGACGAGCGGCTGACGGTGCGGGTGGGAATCGGTGACGGGGAGATTCGCGGGTCGAGTGAAGTGGCGATTCAGGGGGCCATTGATCTGGTGGCGCGGCGCGGGGGAGGCACGGTGGAGATTCTGCCGGGGACGTATCGGCTGAGGAATTCGGTTTTTCTGGCGTCGGGTGTGCGGCTGACTGGGCATGGGGCCGGGACCGTGCTCGTGAAGGAGTCATCGGTTTCCGCGGCATTGACTGAAGACAGCGACTGGTATGATCAGGAGATCACGCTCAGCGGGGCCGAGGGATTCCGGGTGGGTGACGGCATTTGTCTGAGGGCTCCGTCCGCGCGGTATGTGATCAAGCGGACGCTGGTGGCGCGGAGTGGGAATCGTTTCCGGCTTGACCGGGCGCTGCGGGACAATCTGTGGACGGGCGAGGGGAAAGCGGTGGCCGAGACCCTGTATCCATTGATCAGCGGCGAGGGGATTGAGTCATTTGTGGTGGAGAAGCTGACATTGGATGGGAACCGGGAACGGAATGGGATGCTGGATGGGAATTATGCCGGCTGTGTGTGGCTGCAGGATTGCCGGGATGGGGTGCTGCGGGAACTCGACGCGCGGAACTACCATGGCGACGGGCTTTCGTGGCAGGTGTGTCATGACATGACGGTGGAGCGCTGTGTGTCGCGCGGGCACAGCGGACTTGGGCTGCATCCGGGCAGCGGGTCGCAGCGGAGCCGGATCGTGGGGTGCCGTCTTGAGGGCAACGACATGGGGATCTTTTTCTGCTGGGGTGTGCGGGGTGGGGTGGCCGAGGGGAATGTGATCCGCGGCAACCGGGTTGGCATTTCCATGGGGCACCGGGATACGGACAACCTTGTGAAGGGGAACGAGATCAGTGGAAGCCTGGAAACTGGATTGCTGTTCCGGGGTGAAAAGGACGCCGGGGCTGCGGCGCACCGCAATGTCATTGAGGGGAATCAGTTTCTCGACAACGGGCCGGAAGGCGGGGCTGCGGTGACGGTGGCGGCCCCTGTGCAGGGGATTGTGCTGCGGGGGAATCAGTTCCGCGAGAGCCGCGGGGGAGGGCGTCAGGCCGTGAAGATAACGGATGAGGGCTCGCAGCTGGAGGCTGCGGGCAATGAATTCCACGGGATGGAATCCGGCGGAATCGTGAATCCGTGAATCAGCTGATCATGACCGGTTCGGCTTCCGGTTCTTCTGATTCCGGGGCGGGCTGGCGGCGTTGCTGGCGTGGGGCGAGTCCGAGGTCCCTGGAGATGAGATCGCTCGAGATGCGGGCACTTTCGAAAATGACCGGGAGGCCTGAGCCTGGGTGGGTGCCGCCGCCCACGAGGTAGACGCCTTCGAGGTCTTCGAAGCGGTTGTGCGGGCGCCAGTAGAGCATCTGTCCGAAGTTGTGAGCGAGGTTGAAAGTGGCTCCGAGGTGGATCTGCTGATCCTGGGCCCAGTCGTCCGGGGTGACTGCTGTGAGGGAAAGGATGCGGTCGCGTACATTTTCGATACCGAGCAGGTGGAGTCGGTCGAGGATGAGGTCGGTGAAGCGCTGTTTTTCGGCGGCCCAGTCGATGTTTTCGTGCTGGTGGGATACGGGAACGAGGACGTAGATGGCGGAGTGGCCTTCCGGGGCGAGGGTGGAGTCCGAGACGCCGGGGTGCTGGACGTAGAACGAGGGGTTTTCCGGAAGGACGTGCGAGCGTTCGATTTCGTCGAGGTTTCCTTCGTAATCGCTGCTGATGAAAATGTTGTGGTGCTGGAGGCCCGGGCAGGGACCGCGCAGACCGAGGTAGAGCATGAAGGTCGAGCACGAGAAGCGTTTCTTCTCCAGTTTCTGGTCCGACCAGCGGCGGCGCAGCTGGTTGGGGACGAGCTTTTTCATGGTGCGGGCGAAGTCACTGTTGATGACGAGGCTATCGCAGCGGTGGGTGCCGGAGGGAGTGCGCACGGCGGTGGCGCGGCGGCCTTCGAAGTCGATGCCCTGCACCTCTTCGTTGAGGTGGACGTGGACACCGAGTTCCTGGGCGACGCGGGCCATGGCCTTGGAGATGGCTCCGCAGCCGCCGATGGGGTGGAAGATGCCGTATTCGTATTCGAGGTACGAGAGGATGGTGAAGAGGCTTGGGCAGCGGAACGGCGACATGCCGAGGTACTTCGTCTGGAAGCTGAAGGCGAGCCGGGTTCGTTCGTCCTTGAAGTAGCGGCGGAGGTCGCCGTCGACCGAAGTGGCTGGGCGCAGGAGTGGCAGGCACTTCAGAAGGGAAGGGTCGAGAAAATCGCGGAAGCTGAGGAACGGTTTCTCGAGGACTGGTCGGAATGAAGCGAGCTTCTCGCGGTTTTCCGAGAGGAAGCGGTCGACATTGGCGGCGTCCTCGGGAGCGTAGGAGGCGATCTGGCGTTTCAGTTCCTCGACATTCGGGGTCGCTGTGAGTTCTCCGCCGCGGCCGAAGACGAGGCGGTAATGCGGGTCGAGGCGGACCATGGGGATTTCCTCGCGGAGGTTGCGGCCGACCGACGAGAAGATTTCCTCGAGGATGCGGGGGTACATGAAGAACGTGGCACCGACGTCCCATGCGAAGCCGTCTTTTTCGTAGGTGGCGGTGCGGCCGCCGACGCGGTTATGGCGTTCGAAGACGTGGACATCGGCACCGCTGCGGGCGAGGAGGAGAGCGGTGGCGAGGCCACCGGGGCCGGCTCCGATGATATGGACGGTGCGTCGCTGGTTCGACATGGTAGAATGGTAGCAGGAAATGGAAAATCCGGAAGTGCAATCCTGGACAAAACCGATACGGAACTTAGCTGGATGCGGTTGCCGGATTCCTGCACAGGAAGTGAAGGAGCCCTGAGTTGAGGGTCACCACGGGGGGAGGTTTTCGTTCCGGGTCGGTCATGGGAGCGTTGACGGGCGGGTGTCTGGCGGGTCCGATCCGGGCGGAGCGAGGTCGTGCATGACCCCGGGGAGTGTCATGGCTTGATCATGGCGAGCGCCTGATCGACTGAGGCGTGGTCGTGGACCATGGCCATGAGGGCTGTGGTGATGCCTTTGGGGGAAGGGTGCTGGATGACATTGCGGCCGTAGACGATGCCTGCGGCACCCTGCTGGAGGAGACCTTCGGTTCGTTCGAGGATTTCG
>Ga0315909_10002709_pt1 | contig 22347 bp, 48 predicted proteins | sample LakEriMetagenome_11_FD_203527 | JGI IMG/M metagenome (GOLD analysis project Ga0315909, IMG submission 203527) | Freshwater fungal communities from buoy surface, Lake Erie, Ohio, United States - Buoy 2 MA125 | ecosystem: Environmental > Aquatic > Freshwater > Lake | place: USA: Lake Erie, Ohio...
TTCGGTTTCGTTTCGGGCTATGTTGTGTTATTGCGCTTTGTTGGTATCGGGTACGGGCAATTGTATTGCGGTTGATTGCGCTTCTTTGGTATCTTGTTTGGTGTTTGGGTATGTGTGTAAGGGGGTAGGGTTGGAAGGGAAATATAATATTGGGAACGGCTGCAAATGTAGTGTAATATATTAGAGTAATGCAATTGTGAAATGTTAAAATCTTTTAACAAAACTTTAACAATATTTATTTTGCTGAAAAGAAAATACGTCTTATATTTGCTTTATCAATTAACCAACTAAATAGAAAATCATGTACAAAATGACCAAAAAAGAAAAAGAAACCCTTAGCAATGAAATTGCCATTACTTCAATTATTGTCATTATTTTTTTACTTATAACCTTAGCCGATAACCTATAAAAATTAAAACACATGAACCACATTAAAAAACTTCAGGCCGAAAATACCCAGTTAAAAAATAACATAGAAACCGCTATAAATGAATTAATAGAATACCAACGCTATTATAATTCGGCTAAATTTACCAGCGTTGAAAATGATTTTGCCCATGTTAGTACGGACGTATACGTTAAAATAACTACCATAAAAATGTATCTTCAAAACACCTTAAACGCTTTATAATTCTAAAACTATAAATTTAAACACATGAACACACTAAACACACTTTTGCCAGTCCTTTACATTATTACGCTAACCCTTTGCGGCTTATCCTTTACCGCTTTATTTTTAACATTTTTTTACAATTCATTAAAAGCTATCAAATCATTTTTATTTTAATTTGCTCAAATATTAATTAACTACAAAAACTTAATACAATGAAACTAACAATTGAACAAAAAGAAGCCAACAAATTAGCAAGACAAGAAGCACGCAAAGAAGCTAAAAGATTAGCAAAGATTGAAGCAGAACGCAACCAAAAACCCGTTAAAAGCATTGATTTTTCTATTGAATGGAAAAAGTCGAGGACGTGGGGTAATTGTCCACGATTAGACGCCTTCGTAATATATAAAGACGGAACAACCGACCGCCTAACTTCGTACGCTTCAGGTTGCGGATACGATAAAGAAAGTACCGTATTGGCGGACGTTTTCAATAGTGTATTAAAATATAAAATTTATCAATTGCCCGAAGGCGCAAATTTACCATACGGAATACGTGCGGACGTTTACAAAGGCTTTTCAGGTGGTATCGGGGTAAATTGTTACTACGAAATAGGAAAAGCAATCGGCGGTACTTTTGTACGCACTGCAACCGGCAAAACCTTTGATGCTTATAAATATACCGATAACGAATAAAACAACCTTAAAACACCCTTAAACCTTAAAAAATGGAAAATTTAACATGTACCAGTTGGCTAAATGGCAAACACTCCGCCGACATAGAAATAAATACGCGCCTTCCTTATGTGGCTTTATATGATTTCTTTGCGCAGGGAGAAAACGCGGAAGAAATAATAAACGAAATAAACGAAATATATAATAACGAAAAATTAAATTTTACACCTTTACAAGCGTGTGAATATTGGGCAAGTAACCGCCTATAAAAAAACCTTAAAAACTAATAAAATGAACTACCAACAACAAGCCAATGACTTTGCAACAAAAAACGGCGTAAAGCTAATAATTAATAGCAGTAAATACGGCAACCACTTTGCCGGAGATGAACAAAAGCGCTTTATTTTTAATTGTACACTAACAAGAAACGGCAAAAAATTTACTTTAGATTTTGGGCAATCAATAGCAGCAGAGGACACACTCCCAACCATGTATGATATTTTATCTTGTTTAACTAAATACAACCCCGAAACCTTCGAGGACTTTTGCAGCGAATACGGATACAATACCGATAGCACTAACGCACAAAAGACATATAAAGCAGTAAAGCGTGAATTTAACGGGGTAAATAGATTATTCGGCGATATATTGGAACAATTACAAGAAATACAATAAAACAACCTTAAAACCTTAAAAAATGACAATTTTAACAACCGGTAACACATATACCAACACAAGCACAAACGTAATACACTATAAAGTAATTTATTTGAATACATTGGGGCAATTTCAGGAAGTTGCAGACACACTAAAGCCACTGCAAAGCATAACCAAAACCAACCCCAAAAACAAAGTAATAGTACATAACTAAAACCGCATAAAAATGACACTTACCACCGCCCCCGAAGTAATGGAAGCAATTAGAAATACTTTATTTTTTACCGGTAGGACAACCAACGGAAAAGAAGGTACAATAAATTGCCTAACAACTAATGACCTATTTTTAGCTAATGGCTATATAAATAAAACCATGCACCGAAAAATAGAGAAAATTTACGCCCAATATTTAAAAGACATAAACACATTGAAACACATTTAAAAAATTAATACAATGGCAAAATATTCACTTTGGACACTAGACCACGAAAGTATTTACACAATAAGAGCCTATAAAATAAAAGACACCAGCAGCACAAAGGAAGTACAAAAATGGATTGATGAAGATACCGACCACGCAGCCAGTTTTTTTAGGGAAGAAAACGAAGTAAACGCAGCCTATTTACAAACCTTTGAAAATTAACAACCAATAAAACCTAATAAAATGGAAAACATTGAAACAAATTTTAATTCTCCACATTGGAAATCATACGGCGTTTACGCAATTGCTTTGCAGCTAAAAAATCAAGATTTAGGCGCAATAGATGTAATGTGGCAAGAAGCTATTGACTTATATGAGCAATTTTATAAAAGCGAATGGAACGATTTTAAGGAGTCGGAGCTAGAATGTATAAATAAATTTATGCAACATATTAACCAATAAAACCCCAAAAATGAAAGCAAAGTATAAAATTATACAAGATGTAAGCGACCAAGACAACCCCAGCGGATTATACCTTGTAATTGATACAACAAAAGACAAAATTTTAGCTGAATTTGATTTTAAGAAGGAAGCAAAACAATTTTTGAAAGAATTAAAAGAAAACCAATAAAACCTAATAAAATGAATACATTTACAATGTATGCTACAATTAAAGTAAAAGTAGCTACCAACCTAAGTAAAGCGGAAGCCATTGAGGAATTTACCGAAAATTGCGAATATTTTTTGCAAAGTACCGACAATGTAAAAGTAATAGAAACCGAATGGGAAGAAACAAATTTAAATTTAACACACTAATAAAACCCTAAATAATGATTGAAACACTTTTATACGGCTGCAAAATAGACCAGCCCGACTACATGGAAGAAATACTATACCAGTGCAAAGGATATACCAATAAAGAGGAACTTATGCAGAAGGGCAAACAATGGGCAGAAGTAAACGGATATAACCGCCTGAGAATAAGAGAAATAAACCTAAGCCAAAAACCCGATTTTATAAAGGCCATAACTATTTAAGTATTTTTTAACACTTTTTATTTTGCTTAAATAAAGCAGCAACCTAATTTTACTAAATCATTAAAACCATAAGACAATGACCGCAGCAATTTTATTAGCCAGTTTATGCACCTTATTAGTATGTGCAGACCTTACAAGTAAAGAAACAGGATACACAAATAACAATTTTGAAGATATTAAAAACAATTAAACCAATTAAATAACAATTAAATTAAATTAAAATGAGATACACAACAGAATACAACCCAGAAATTTCAGAAACTTGTAAGACTTATATTAGTAACAATGTAGTCCCTAGCTTTTCAAGTGAAGATACTGATATTTATTCGCTTGATTATATTTCCGAAGTATTAAAAATACAAATGAATGAAGGCAATGAAGAAGTTATTTTTAACTTACCTTCAAATGATATGAAAGTATTGCAAAATCTTATTGATGAAAAAGTAGATTATATTGAATTTTAACCTTATTAAACCAATTAAACCATGAAAAAAGAATTTGAATTCACTTTAGATGAAAAAATGACAATTTGGAACAGGAAACAATTTACAATTGAGGCCGACACAATCGAGGAAGCAAGACAAAAGGCCATTGAATTGGTAGATAATGGAGAGGAAATAGACTTCTACTCCAGTGAATACCTTTATGAAACGGAAAACCCATTGGAAGTTAGTAAAAATGATGGCCATGCCACTATTGTATTAATGCACAACGCAGGAAGAAACACAAATAACATATACGAAAACAAATAAAACCAACCACACATGACAAACGAAACAAGACAAAACGTAATTGACACCATTATCGACTTAGCCGGTGATGAATTTGAAAGCCCAGCCGATTATATCCAGTTAGCAAGGGAAACCCCTGAAGAATTAGTAAATAGATTAATTGGAATAGCTTGTTATTATAGAGATGAATACAATAATTAAACCCATTAAAACCAACCAACCATGATTGACCTAAGAAAACCACGCAGAACACCAAAGGAAGTAAAGTTGATAGCCGTTAAAGATACTGGAATACAAGAGGCAGTGTACAAAGTGAATAATGTAGTTTATTTTGCTGAAATACAGAACGACCAAGAAGGCGAATTCTATTTCCTACACATGAGTAAAGCTATTTATTTACCTGATGAATTTCAACAAAAAGATTAAGCCATGACACCCGAAAAGATAGCAATGCAAATAAAGGCCATAAATAACCGCATTAAAGCTGGTAAAGTTAAAAATGTATACTCAGCTAAGGGAAAGATAGAAGCCCTTAAAATAGCCTATTTAAAAGCCAAACAAGAGCAAAGCTGGAATAACTATTTAGCCAATTAAATGTTAATTCAATTAAATTTCTTATTTTGCTATAATAAAATAGTCATAACTTCGTTTAATTAAATTAAAACATTAACCCCATGACAAAAAAAGTATATAGCGTAGCTGAATATATTGCCATGAATGATGCAATAAGAAACGCAACCGCCCGTATTAAAAATGGCAAGTTAGAATATCTACACAATGATAGGTGGATAAAGCCACAAGAGTTTACAAGATATAACCCAACCCCAGTATACACTAAAAAACCTGCTTCAATAGTATGAAATCAAGTTCCAATATAGTATCCGCTATACAACACTTAAAAATGGCACAAGAGCATTTAAAGGACTTTAATAGGGATAACCCCAATACAAAAGGCAGTAAGCTATTTCAAACCTATATTGATAAAATAGAATGGATATATAGGGATTTTATAAGTAACCCAATATTACCACAAGACGTTACCAGTGGTATAAAAGAAGAATGGAATAGTGATGTCTTTTGTGTACCAGCAATAACTGATAAGGTATCCGTATTAAGACCTGACCAAAGAGAAATGATAGAGGAAATTATAGATGGAATGATAGCTGGAGAGGAAGTTAAATTCATTGATACACCAAATAAATAAAAACAATATGAACACAACAAAATTTGAACTATTAGAAGAAACAGAAGTAAATGGGCAAGTATGGTATAAGATTTACCAAGACGGAAGCTATATATACGGCACATTAACAAGACACTTAGAGGAAGCTACTAAAAATTTAGAAGCCTTTGCCAATGGCAAACAAGCTGCACCCATTTTAAAAGTAATTAAAACAATAGAAGTAAATGAAACACACAAAACAGATTAGTTTATCGGAATACGCATCAAGAGTAAGCCCTGAAGGTTTTAGGAAGAATAGAAAGAACCCTGAAGAACCATTAACCCAGCAAGCTATTAAGTATAGAATTAAAATGGGTATGGAACTACCTGATGTAATAGAAAGTAAAAAGATAGGTAAGGTACACGTGCTTACCGTAGATGCAAATTTTTAACCAAATAAATAAACACCATGAAAACAGCAATGCAAGAAATGATTGAATATGTAAAAGAAGTATGGGGGTGGGACCAAGATTTTGAGATAGAGGCAAAAGAACTACTTGAAAAAGAAAAGAAACAAATAGAACAAGCATTTAGAAAAGGAGGTGATTTCCGTTCATTTGGAGGCAACCCCGATTATTACAACGAAACCTATAAAAATTAAAACACCATGAAAACACCAATAGACATTATAATTAAAGCCAAGAAAGAAATGAACCAAAATGATTTCTGTGATTGGCTGGAGGAAACCTTACCAATATTTAAAGATTTAGAAAAATCTCACATAACAAAAGCTCATTTATCTGGTGGATTGAATAGGATTATGGGAGAGCCACCAATAACAAGTGAAGAATATTTTAATAACAACTATAAAGAGTAAACCATGTTAGCATTAAAAATATTTATATTGTTAGCTATCTTTTTAGGCTTCATTGCCTTTATGACAATAGCTTGTGTACTAATTGTATTATTAATTGAAAAAAGAATTAAGAATGGATACACCAACGATTAAATGGTTAGAGAATAGTATCTCTACTGCTCCTAATGAAATATCCTTGAATGGTATTAGAAATTGTATCAAGTGGTTTGCTCAAATGGAACCAACAGATGAACAAATACTTGAGGAACTTTACCAATCTATTGAGAACAAGAAAAGATTTGTGTAATGAACCACCTGATATATATTGCCCGTAAAAACGCTGTTAAAACTTGGAGGTCATACCCAAAGCCACCAAAAAATAGACTACAAAAACCAGTAATAAAACATGAAAGAAAAAATCCTCCTAATCTTATTTACCTTTTATTTTATATTGTATTTGGTAAGCCTTAAAGAACGTAAAAAACTACTAAACGACTAAAGCCATGACAGAACTACAAAAACAATACATTGACCAGAACCACTCCAAAGAACCAATATCAGTAATGGTAACAGACATTGGCTTAACCTACCTTCAAATATTAACTTACTTTAAGGAAATGGGATATGAGCCAAGAAAGAAAAGAAGTAGAAGGCATGAACATAGAACCCCAGCCAACTGCTTTGATGTAGATACCTATAACCCATCTACAATATGAAAGTTGCACTAAAGTACACCTATTCTTTATTTCAATATATCATACTACTATCTACCTATACTTGTTCTTTATTTATAGTATATAGTATGTTGGATATGGTATATTGTATATTATTTAATTAAATTCAGTATAAATACTTAATATTAAATAATTAATTTAATTAACTTTACATTTTATTGATAACTACAAACCAGAAACAATATAAGATTGCGTATTTATACTTAATATTAATTAAATTAATTAAATCAACTTTGTACTTTATTAAACCAATTAAACCAATAAACCTATGAACACATTTTATGTAATTAAAGACCTTCGTGATAACTCTTATGTTGCTTATGATTTAGAGTCGTATATGACTATAAGTTCTGCTTACGAATTTAATAGTGAACAAGATGCCATTGAATTTGCAGCAAATCACTTTGATTCCTATTCCAAATTTACAATAGAAAAAGTATATCAACTTAACCAAAACAAATAAAGAACCAAAACAAATAAAATCATATATTTGCATTATGATTAATTATAGGCAAATATGGATTAAAAAACATGGCAAAATACCAATTGATAACAACGGTAGAAGCTATGAAATTCATCATATTGATGGGAATAGAAAGAATAATTCAATTGAAAACTTGGTTTGTATTAGTATTGATGAACACTACCAAATTCATTTAAAAAATGGCCAAATACACGCTGCTAATTTAATTGCAAATAGAATGAATAAACAATTATTGACCGGACATCATTTTACTGATGAGGTAAAAAAGAAAATAAGTGATTCAAAAAAAGGTAAATTAAAATCTGAAACTCATAAACAAAAAATGAGTGATGCTAAAAAGGGTAAAATTTTTACTGAATCACATAAACAAAATTTAAAAAAAGAAAAATTGAAGTTAACTTGTCCAGTTTGTGGACTTATTGGTGGCGCTAATGCAATTAAAAGGTTTCATTATGATAAATGCGGTAAACCATATATATTTAAACGTAACAAATAACCTATGAAAACAGCAATGCAAGAATTAATTGATGAATTAAGAAGTTTAGCTTTTACTGAATGTCATATAAGTATGGGAGCTATTATGCTTACGCAAGGACACATTGACGAATTAGAAGAAAAATATCTTAAGAAAGAAAAAGACCAAATTATATCTTCTTATAATGAACCTCTATGGATTACTGATAAACCAAATGTTAAAGCAGAAGAATACTACAACCAAACCTATAAACCAGAAACAATATGAAAAAGAAACCAATACATAAGTTTAATGGAGGCATGGGTGCTACCTTATGCCATCATTGTAGAGTTATAATAAACACAGGAATGACAGATGACATATACTGTAAGGATTGTGCTGACAACAAGGTAACTTACCATAACAGATACAGAGATAAGATAATCTTTGAACATAATGGAGATGAAGTTATTATGACAGGTGGTTCATGGATGCGGTATGGTATAGCAGATGATGATAGTATTAATATGGTAGACCCATCAGGTGGGCCTTATATTGAGTTAGGTAATAACCTTAACTATTTTTTTCCTAAAGGAGAATACCAAGACCTTATCGTAGAATCTATTAGGTTAAAAGATGGGGAAGGAGAAGCCACAACAGTTATATTTAAAATTAAATAATGGTAGTAATACTACTAATTTTGGCTGCATTTTACTTCCTACTTTGGCTAACTTTATTACATATTTTGTAAAGTACTACCCTTACTTTATGTAAACTATAAGAGCAACATACTGCACTTTTTGTCGCTAAAGTCCTTTACACGACACTTTTTAGTACGTATATGCGTTTTATTACACTTTATGCACAACCGAATGTGCACTTATTACTCATAATTGTACGTATATGCGTACAAAAAACATAAACTATGATAAAAATAATCCTTATTGCCGTCTACCTTATTGCCTTATTCTTATTTGTAAAGGATATGTGTAAAGCCCCATTGGTAAAAATAGATGAAGATGATGTCTATTAGTGCTTAACTGGTAGTTGCTTTTTGTCTATGAATTTGTAGATAAACTCTGCTATGTGACCTGATAACCATGCTCCAGCTTCATCATCTACAATACCTCTGTCACTTTTTATTACATTAACCATGTGATAGTTTTCATGTGATAGGGTATTGTGGCTTAAATACTTTTGCTCTATAATCATGTAGTAGACATCTATGTCTGGGGTGATAACTGTACCTTCTGCATCTCCTTCAAACATCTGCCCCATTTTATGCTTTTTGTATACTTTATTAGCTTCATTTATTAATGAATCTGTAATAATAAGTACCACCTTGCATCCGTAGGTAGATATTTTTAGTGTAGATGTTAGTTTCATTAGTCCTCATTTATTAGTCTGTTAATATACCAAACTGCCTTTTTTAAATCTTCCTTCCCACCTTTACGTTTCCATCTCCAAAGATACTTAATTGCGTTACCAGTAGCAAATGCTTCTTTCCCATCTAATCCTTTTACTGCTTCTTCAATAGCATCTATACATTCTATATTACCAGCATTATAATGTACTGGATGGTCTACCTTAGATAATTCTTCCGTCATGAATAGCTATGTTATTTACCTTAAAATCTCCATTTTTCTCTACTAATATATGGGCAAACCCTAAATTATGCTTAGTACCATGTGGGTCGTAATCGGGCGCTAAAGTACAAAGGCACCCGACTGACCATGTACCAATTGTTTCACCCTTCAATGTCTTTTCAACATGGTGGCTAGTGGTATGTACGTGGCCAATGATTGCATTTGATTTTACACGTAAAAATAACCCTCTAGCTGCATTTACAGGAGCAAATACCCCACGAATCATTGTATGTCCATGGTGCATCTGTAATTTTCCAGCCATTAAAACAACGTGCTCTGCAAAGAACTTTACACCTAACTCATCAAGCTTCATTCTTTGTGGAAGATGATAGTACTCATCACTAAACAAAATAGGAGCTTTCTTTATTAAGTATCGCTTAATCCATGCGTCATGATTGCCCTCAATCCAAAAGAATTTGGCTTTAGGGAACTGGAACTTTAGGTATTCTATAAATTGTTTTGCATATTCAAACCATGTTCTAACATCATCAAGGCCCGGCGGTGGCGCATCATGGCTTGTAAATGGTGTATTATCCAATATATCACCTCCCAGAACAATGCAATTCACATCATTCTTTTTACCATATTCAACTGCTAATTCAATAGCTTCATTGTCTTGGTTAGGTATGTGAACATCAGAAAGCCAAAGAATGTTATTACACTCTTTAGGTAGAATTTGAAACTCTCTTTCCTTGCAATTTGAAGGAGGTAATTGTGGTTTATGTTCCATCATGTTTCTTGTTAGTTTTCTATTTTTCCCACCCATTGCACCAGTAATAGTTCTAATCATTGTTCTGGCAACTTCTGGATTATCAAACAAATGAGGATGTCTTTCAAATGCTATCTTTCCCAAGTTGGCTTTAGAACTATTAGGGAACTCTAATAAAAGCTCCCTGATTACTTTATTCTTTACTGTTGGCCCTGTGTGTTGATTTGGCATTACGCTAAGGTATTATGGAATAAATCAAATTTCTCCTGTCGGTCAGAAAGCCCATGGGTACCTCCATTTACTCTTTTTGTTACTGCTAATACTACATCATGGCTGTGGCCTTTGTCACATATATCCCATAGTTTATTTTTATGGAAAAAGAAAGCTGCTGAAGTAAGCGGATATTTGGTAGCCACTAAATCAGGATTGGCCATAATATCATCATCTACAAATTTATCAAATGCTGCGTAATTATCTCGGCCTGTGAGCTGAATGTAGCCAGCTCCCTTATATTTCCAACCATCTCCACTAGCTTCATCTCCATTACCCATTCTATTAGCATAAACTCTATTAGCTATCTTTTCAGGTTGGCGTGCGTATTTATTAGCTAATTCTTTGTCGGGTGTTTTACCGTCTGCTTTTTTAAAATACTTACCAAAAATATTCAAAAGTCCATCAGCAGAATAGTTTAAGTTTTCTCTTACTAATTTAAAATTACCGCTTTCATGTGCGCACTGAGAAAGGAAATGAGATAGCTTTAACGGATTATCAATACCAAATTTTTCCATTATAAAAGGTATTTCCTCCATTACATTGGCAGGAATTTTTTTAGATAACGATTCTAGTTTCATTTTACTTTATTTTTAAGTCTTTATTAATACCGATTGAGTATGCTCCAAAAGTTCCACCAAATGCACTTTGCGCTCCGTAGCTTAAAACGAAAGAGTAGTCTTTCTTCATTGGGATAGTATAATTGAAATCATACTCCATTGTTATGTCTTTATGGTGATAGAAGTAGCCTATTGCTGCACTAACACTAAAGTTTTCATAAATCGGGAATGTAGCCATAACCTCTTGATAGAAGTCCTTGCTATCCAAAGTCCACCATCCACTGTTAATACCAACTGCTGTTTTCCCAAAATACTTTCCTACTTCAATAGTTGCGCCTATTAAATTCTTAGTATCACTTAATGGTGTGTTAAAAGCTACGTTTGGGGCAGCCATAACATAATACTGGGCTTTACCCTTTAACGCAAAACATAAACATATTATTGCTATAAGTCTCATTTCTTTTTCTTTTTAACGGCAGCTTTTTTAATTGGCTTTCTTGTAGATTTTTTTACAACCTGCTTTCTGTTCTTAAATATATCGTAAATAATAGAGCCTAAAAGTGCAATGGCTAAGGCAATAGCTCCTATCATAAAGTTAGAAAACTTATTTAGTAAAGTTATCATTCCTTTAGTATCCTTTGCTCCTATTGTTGTTTGTATGTCTATTAAGTCATTAACGTACTCTAAAACGGGATATATCTTTTTATCCATTTCTCTCGCTTCTTCATCAGTAACTATGCCGTCTGCCGATATTTCAGCAAAATAATTGTCAGCTTCGTTAATATACATTTGTGCTTTATCGCTTACTTCTTTTTCTTCTGGTGTCTGGTAAGTCTTTAAATAAGCAGCCCACATTGTATCTGTAATCTCCTTTTCTTTTTGGATAGCAACTAAATCAATTTTGCCACCTTTAATAACTTTAATTTGGTCTTGTATTGCAGAGCCGTAATAATCAAACTTGCGGCTCAAATAAGGCTGAGGAACTAATCTATCTTGGTAAACGCTTGTTGCAGTCTTTTTAATTGTGTATTCTACATATTTACCAAAACCTGCAATAGTTAGAATTATAGCAGTCAATACGATTAATAGTGTGTTTTTCATCGTTTTCTTTTTGTTTTCGGTTTCTCTTTTTTTATGAATGACATAGGGTCGGATGCGAATTGACCACTTATTTTCAATACTCCTTGTATTATTTCTGGACTATTCAAACCGACTAAACCATACGCAACAGCCTTATACATAGAATCCACCTCAAACTGCTCCATAACAAACCACGCAATAAGCGAAGCTATCATAGAGCTTATCATTTTCTTAAACACCTCAGAACCAGATTGTTCCTCATTAGTTGTGACAAGGCGAGCCACCATACCAGCAGCTCCGATGAGCAAAACTACCCATCCCCCATCTAGAAAATGAGATACAAAATTATCCAACTATTAGTCAGTTTTCTCTTTCTTAAATATCTTTTCTGCAGATGTAAGGCCTAGGCAACCAAACGCCAAAGCAGCTACAGCTTGAACAAGCACTGCCGATGGGGCAAAATGTTCTTCTGTAAATGAATTTGCGTACATGGTCCAGCAAAGGAATCCAGAACATACGATACCAACTAATCTTTTACTTGATGCTTCTCCGTTGTCTGACACGAAGCCCGAAGCCCAGCTAAATAATCTTTTCATGTTAATAAAACTAATAATGTTACAATAATAATAAACCCCAACACCCAAACAAACCCTTTAATATTATGATTTATCTGTTTCATTTTCTCAGTTTTTCATAGATATAAATAACTAAAACTATAACCATTATGAAGAATAAAATCTTATAAAAGTTATTAGCAGTTTTTTCTTTACTTTTCTCTGTGGTGGTTTTTTGGATGGTTTCTGACTTATTGGTATTAACAGAATCCTTTTTGCTTAGTTTCGTGTCTGATTGCTTCTCTTTAGTTCCTGATGTCCAAGTTTCTGTATACTTTGGAATCGTAATCATACTATCTTTGGTTACCCATAGGGTATCGTAGTATGTTATTGTTTTTGTGAAATACTGCTCTTTTTCAATCACTTTAGTAACGCTGTCATAGAACGTAACGTGTACCGAATCTAATGTTCTAGTTACGGTACTGTCTGTTCTTTTCTCGTTCTTTTTAACTGTTGCGCAGCTACAAAGGAAAAGTAGTAAAAATGCTACCTTTCCCATTATGCGTCACGCTTTTTAATGTTCTTCGTTTTCTTATGGTAGTATCTAATGGCAAATATACCAGATACAATAGCCACCAAACCGGCAGCTAAACTTACAAATGGTTGGATAGCGCTTATTGTTACGGCTGCTCCAGAAATGCTAATTAGTGTAGCGATGTCGGCTTGGTGACTGTGATTTGTCATTTTCTTGTTATTTGTCTACTAATTTTAAAAAAACAGGATAAACTTCTTCTGTTTCAATAGACTCTAGTGTATCAGGGGTAACATCTGTTGACCACAAGCTAACCACGTCTATTTCTTTTTCAGCTTTTAGTAAATCCAAGTACTCTTTGTTAAATTCTTCCATTTTTTCTTTAGGGATGAATCTTTCTTCTCCTTCCCCTTCGCCAAACTTGTCAAAAAGCTCCTTTTTAGACTCATCTAGCAACTTTACTTCCGCTTCTACTACTTTGTTAAGCCTTTGGAAATAAAGCTTGTTTTTCATGCTTGTTTTTTGTTTTAGAAGTCCATTAGAAACCACGGTAGAAACACCATCTTTAGTGTAAGTCATACCATTTAATTCATAATGCAGTTCTACGATTTCATTCAGGTTTAATTTCATAAAATATGTGTTTTGTCAAAAATAGTCAATTTTAATTAAAAACTACAAAACTTGTCCACTATTTTCTGACGGAGCCCACGGTAACGGAAGGGTGATTTCCACAGGGTTAATCTGTAGGGCGATATTAGCCTCTAGGCTAGCTTGCATAGCTTCCATTGGCAATATCTCCTCCAGCCATGAAATTACTTCCGCTTCAGTTACATCCTCGTAAGGAACGAAGTTCTGAGGGTTAGGTTGAGCTACGCTGGATGCACCATAGGTTTCTGCAAACCATGTTTTATCCCCATCTACTTGTGTGGCTTGGTAGCGCCAATGTATTACATTGATTACGTTTGGTAATCCTTCTGATTCTACAGCGCAGTTAAGCTGGCTGATGACCCATGAAAAGCTTGTTGTTGTCATTTTTATTTTAATTTTTAAGGTAATCCTTGCAATGCAGGAATTGTGTAAGTTGTTCCGTTTATTTCTACTATTATATAATGATTTGTTGATACTGTACCTGAAACTGCATTTCCTAATTTCCAAGATTGTGCAGTTCCGTTTGTTGGTGCGCCTGTTGAAATACTACCAGTAATATTTATATTTCCAGCATTACCGTTAAGGTCAATTACAGATACACCACTGTTATTGAATAATTGTACACCAACAGCACTACTGCTATAGTCTTGATAAATTATGAATCTACTGTTTGCATTAACTCCGTTAAGACGAAAGTTGCCGCCAGCTACTGTTAATCTTTCAGCAGGACTGCTCGTTCCAATACCAACTAACCCCCCACTTGTTATGCGCATACGTTCAGAAATAGTGTCATTGCCTGAAATTGTGCTAAATGTCATCCCACCATTATTCAATGCGTTGTTTTGGCCTAATACACCAATTGATGCTTTATAGAACCCCCCCATAGCAAGCATATATACTACGCCTTCATTATTTGTACCTCTTCTATCTCCATAAACTAAATATGAATCTATACCTGTTAAGTTATTTGAAACAAGAATTTTATTTCCGGATGACAAAGCAATTCCATTAACAGAACCACCAATATCAGTATTAGTAGAATTAACAAGTAAAGTTCCCCCACTTGTTATGCGCATACGTTCGGAGCCAGCGGTTCTAAGTGTTAATAATTCAAAATTTGATGTACCTGTGTTGCTTGGATTTTCTATATAGAATCCACTTGTTAAACTATCTGAAGTACGAGTACCTTGGAATCCAACTCTTTGCCCGTCTACTGCCCATTCTCCATAAATTGATTCTTTACCAAAACGACCAACAACACCGCTACCTTCACGATATACATCTAATTTATAGCTTGGTGAGTTAGTACCTATACCTACGTTACCTGCACTATTAATTAATACTTTAGTAGATGGAGAAGTGGCACCAGCATCAGATAAAGCAAATGATATTGTGCTAGTATTTGTTGTTCCTGCGGCTATTGAAATTGATGCTTGACCAAAACTAGAATTATCATTATATTGCCCGCCAGCATAATAGTAGTTAGAAGTTAAATATAAAGCGTGAGAAAATTGTCCAATATGGCCTTTAGGAGTTGATGAATAGCCAATAAAATCAATATGATTGGTATTTGGATTAGCTGAATTGTCTATTGTTAATTTTGTACTTGGCGATGTAGTACCTATACCCAATCTACCACTCGCATCTAACGTCATTGCTTGGGTAAAGGATATAGCGTTACCTGCCGTTCCTGAAGAGGCTTGATACCAAAGATGTGTGCTTCCGTCTTGCACATAGGCACTTGCGGAATTGCTTGTTATATACTTGTAACCACTATTATAATAGGAATTATTAAATACTATTGTTCCAAATGTTCCACTATTTGCCAAAGCACCTGAATTACCAAATTGAAATGCCTTTACATTTGTTCCACTCCACGAACTCGGTGTAACTCCTAATCCTAAATTGCCTGAAGTAGATAAGGTCATTTGCGCTGCTCCATCAGTACCAAAAGCTAAAGGGGTATTTGCGCCACTTGTTCCATAGTTAGTTGTAATTAAACCTAAAGAGCCTGTATGTGCAATAGCGATTGCATTGTTGTTAGAAGAACTTGCTACTAATATACCTTCGTAAGTATTAGCAGTTTCCATCTTCACAAAAAACTTAGGAGAACCAAAACCTGATGCAGATGTTGCATTAATAAAAACTCTTGTACCATCATCATACACTAAACTATTCCCTATTGTACTTGTACCTGTAAACTTAGGTAGGTAGTTTGTAGTACCTGTACCCCCAACAGCGTTGGCAGGTATCTGACTTGTTAAAGCAAGTGTGCCTGTAGCGCTTGGTAAAGTATATGTATAAGTTCCGTTACCTATAGTACTTGAAAAAATGGTGTTACCGTACAAATTATTATTCGTACCATCCCATCTATATTTAATATTACCTTGACCATCAGCCAATATAATATTATTAGAAACATTCCCTATAGATGAACCTAAAGAGCCTCCTAATATCGTATTGTATGAGCCTGTAGTTAAATTATCCAATCCAGAACCTGCTCCAATGGCTATATTTCCAACACCTGTGGTAATATATTTTGCAGTATTATCTCCAATAGCAATGTTATTATTTCCTGAAGTTTCATTAATTAATGTTTCTGCTCCAATTGCTATATTCGCAAATCCTGTTGTATTTTTCCATAATGGGAATGTGCCAATGGCTACGTTTCTTGAGCCAGTAGTATTTGCAGATAAAGCATTATCTCCAAGTATAACATTATTCGCTCCCGTTCCAGCTCCTTTTCCAACAAGAACACCGTTAACAGTTAAGTCGTATGCCCCTAAATTAACTGCTCCTGTCGCTCCCGTGTACGGAACATAACCAGTTTGAACATCGCTAATTAGAGCTAAAGTTCCCGCAGCTCCCGGCAAAGTATATGTATAAGTTCCATTTGATAAAGTAGAACCTAAAGTTAAACCACCACTAAGCACGGCGTTACCGTTTGAATCTAAACTCATCTTTTGGGTAGCAGTTCCTGAGCCAAAACCAAACAATATCTTTCCGTTGTTCTGGTTACCAATGGTCATATCTCCTGAAACAGAACCCTGTATATAGTTATTAGCACCACCCGACATTGCAATAAAACCATTAATTGTCGCACCTGTAGCAGCATTAGTTAATCTTACAGACGGAGCAGTACCTACCAATTGTATTTGGTCATCCGTTCCCCCTGTATTAATTACAACTTTTGCAGTAAATGTTTTAAGAGCCGTAATGGTCTGAGTGGTATCAGTAGTAACATAGTTACCTGCTGGTTGCTTACTATTAAATGTAGTCCAATCCGTAGAGCTTAAATAGCCATTTTGAGAGCCTGTAGCCACTTGTATAGAGAAAGCCCCAGTTCCACTATTATATGCCAATGGTGAGCTTGCAGATAGCGAAGAAAGGGTAATAAAGTTTGCACCGTTAGTAAGCTGACTTGTATTGGTTGGAATTGTAATAACACCAGTAGTATTATCATAAGCTCCCGAACCTGCCGTAAAGCTTAATGCAAGTCTTGCTCTTGAGTCTAAGTAGTATAAATTAGTACCTTCTGCGATATTAGAAGTAGTCAAACTCACCGCTCCTGTAAACCCGTTCACCGAACTTACTGCGTCTGTATTGTCTACTTTATCCCATGTAGAGCCATTAAATATAGCCCAGTCACCTATTTTCCAATCAGTGATACCATTTAAGTTAGTAGAACCAGCTACATCTACTATGTAGTAGTAACCCTTAGTTCCAACAGAACTTGTTAATGTAGGGGTATTTGTAGATGCGTTCCATGTGCCTTGATAAGTAACGCCACCAGCTAATCCTGAGATTTGGTTTTGAACTTTACCAAAAGCCTGTAATATAGAATCAGTAGCAGCAATAGTGCCACCACCTGTTAAATTTAATCCTGTAAGCAGCTTACCTGTAACCGCAGAAGTACTTAAAGTTACACTAGCACTTCCCGGTCCTGAAGCAGTAGCCTCTCCCGTTAATGCAGTTATATAGTTTCCTGCTGCCTGTTTATTATTAAAGGTATTCCAATCAGTGCTAGATAAGTAACCATCAGTTGACGTAGTAGCCTGAGATATTGAAAATACTCCTGTAGTATTACTATAACTTAATGGAGCCGTAGCTGATAAAGCTGTTAGAGTGATAAAAGAACTTGGGTTAGAAGCTAAATAGTAAGTACTATTATCATAGCTAATAGTTGTGCCGCTAATCTTTACAAAACCAGTTCCGCTTAATGCCGCTTGTTTATTATTAAAAGTTGCCCAATCTGTAGAGCTCAAGTAACCATTAACCGAAGCTGATGCAGCAGGTATAGATATAGTACCAGACGTATTTATCAATGGAGCGCTAAAAGTTAAAGCAGCCTGCTTAGAATTAAAAGTATTCCAATCGGTAGAACTCAAATAACCATCGGTAGATGTAGTTGCTTGAGTAATTCCTATAGTTCCTGAGCCAGTGATTGTACCACCTGTAAGTGGGCCCGTAGTCGCAACACTTGTAACAGTTCCTACAGACCATGTTCTGTTTGCAGAAATATCGTAAGCGGTTCCGTTGATAGTTAATGTAGTAGCTGCGTTTGCAGGCGTATATCCTAATAGTGTTCCAATAGTAGCAGACTTCCAAAGATTAGTAGCTGTATCTCTATATAAAACACCTTTATTAACATAAGGGGTTGGTGCAACGTCATGCAATTCTTCTAATTCATAACCATTGTCAACCTTTACAAATATCTTACCATGATTTTGGTGTGCATAAACTACAAAACCAACAATAACCGTATGTATAGGTGCTGTAGGTTTTACATTTGTAATAGCTCCTGAAGTAGTACCACTTAAATAAAGGGTATCCCCATCCGCCCAAGTTTCACCTTGAAGTGAACCAGTAGTATTAATTTCATTTACTAAACCAGAAACGGTAATAAATCCTTCCTGATTATTACTTATATTTTCAGTTACTAAACCTAAAGTATCTTTTGAGTTTGCGTCATTATCTGCTCTAGCTAACCCTACCTGAAGTCTTTGGCCTTGAGCTCCAATTATTTTTACAGCTTGGTAATTTGATTCTAATAAATTACCTCCTGTTCCATTTACTACTCTCGCTACTTGCTCTTGTCCAATCTGAAGTGTAACATTATTACCCATCAAACGCAAGTCCATTGTGCCATCAGTAGAATTCCATTGCATCCTTCCTACCTGTAAAGCACCAGACGGTGTTAAATCTGCTTGAAAGTATCCTGAAGAAATTCCATACTCTCCTAAATCAACATTACCTGTAGCTCCTGTATAAGGCACATATCCTGTTAATGCACTACTGTAATTAGGAATATTTAATGTACCTGCTATTAATGTCGCAGGACCACTGCTCCCTGTTGTAGTTAAAGTAATAGTTCCTTGCTTAGAATTAAATGTACTCCAATCAGCAGAGCTTAATAAACCTCTATTAGTTGCAGATGAAGTTGGAATATTTAATGTAATACTTCCACTTGTAGTAACGGGACTATTTGCAACATTTACATCAGTTCCTGTTGAACCAACAGTTAAACCAACGCTTGTTACCGTACCTGCATCAGTTGCTACTTCTACAATACCATTAACGGCTTTTAATACACCGTTTAAATCTTTTATCTTAACATCACCGGTAAAAAAACCTTGTATTGCCATTTTAATATTTTTTTATTAGATAACCAATATTCTCACAAACTCTCCAGTTTGGAACGGAACAGTTGATGCAACAGTTAGCACTCCGGTATTAGTATCCCATTTAACTTGATTACCCGTAGGTGTACCACTAAATATAATTTCACCAACATCAATACCACCTCTACTTGCATAAAGAAGAACTTTATCAATTGCTTCAGAGAATGTAATTGTTGTAGAACCACCACTTGCGAACTTAGAATACTGCTCAATAGTTCTTGTAGAACCACCGCTACTTGGATTAACAACGATACCACCTGTGCCAATAATTCCTTCTGCTTCATAAGCATACCCACCGCACATTCCATATACGTACTCTGTAAAACCAACAAGGTTGATGCCCGTGTAATTCACATCATCAACCCACTCTAAAATATCAGCTTCCATTTGCAATTTCTTAGGTAAATTCAAATCTGTTTCTTTACCTAATTCAATATCTCTTATTGCTAAAGATGCTGAAACTTTTGCTATATCAATAACATCTGCTGTAGTTGGCATTAGTAAACTAATTTAGGATTGTCAATAATGTATTTTGCTTTATTCAAACTTAATTGCGCAATAGCAATACCTGCACCTAATGAAATTGCATCATCTGCCGCACGGATATAAGTATTTAAAGCAAACTTTGTAGAAAGCCAATTATCGCCGTCCAATCTTTCAGGAGTAGATATTTGAGCTTTAGATAATTTAGTATTATAAATTTTTGCGTACGTAGAAAAACAATACGTAACAGTCTTGCTATATAGCACATTTGAGTTATCCCTCCATTCAACAGTGATGTTCAATGCATAATCTTTATCCAATACGTTAAAACTAATTGTGTTTCCGGTAGCTAATGACCATACTTCATAGTTGGTGGTTGTACCAGTTTCAACTAAATAAGTACCATCTGATTTCTGCATATATACCCTTCTGGTAGTGATAGCAGCATCAGAACCTGTACTTGTATCATCTAATATCAATAAATTAGGCGTTGATATAACCTGAGAGGCGGCGAAATTTTGTGTAAACGGCATAATAAAAAAGTTTACCAAAACTACCAAAAAAATGTTAAATAATAAAAAAAGCCCTACTTTTTTATGGTAGAGCTTTTTTATTATAATTTAATTAAATTTTAAGCCTTAGCTAACTCATTTAATTGCTTCTCGATATTAGCAAGAACTTCTTTACCATTCTTTGAAGTTTGGATAAATTGAGTCAATGCATCTGTTACATTTCCTCTGTCTTGTTTAGAGATTGTAGTGATTTCTTGAGAGCCGATTGAAACCTTACCGGTAGCCATATCAAATGAAATAATTTCATTATCTAAACCTTGTCTTACAGCTGATTTAATGTCTTTAGAAGGGTCTGTATAAACTTTTAAGAACTCGTCTGGCTTAGAGCGAGCAAAGTTTGCAACCTCAGCTAAAATCACTTCATCATCAGTAAATTCATTCCAGTTAAGTGCAGCTCCAATTTTACGAGCTTCTGCTGGCTTCATCTTAGAAATAATACCAATTGCTTCTTTTAGGATTTCAAAACCTTGAAGTGCCTTTTGGCTTGATTTTCTTTGATTTACAACACCAAAAAGTGGCGCTTTACTAGCATCTCTTGCTTCTCCTAAAACGCTATCTCTGTTGTAGTTACTAATCATAAGGTACTCATAAAGCTCCTCATCTTTTTGATTACCACCTACTAATGCGAAACGACCTGTGAATTGGAATCCACCTAAGCCATCGCTAACACCCGGCATAAAGAATCTTTCCTTGCCCGGCTTTTCACCATCCCACCAATCAGCTACTACCACATCTACCCATGCATCTTTACCTTGTTTAGCTAGATAAGGGTCTTTAATCCTATCTCTAGTAGGGATGTTTGCTTTTGGATAAAGTAATGGGTTTCTTTGTCTTTCTTTCTCATCTGGGTCGTTGTTTTTAACCCCTGTAAGCATCTCAAAAGTTACAGATTGTCCCGGCTCTAAGGCAGGAATAGCTCTCTTTAAATCTTCTGAAATTCCGTTGAATTTTCCAACTACTTGCATATATGTGTTTTTTTGGTTTAAAATACTAGACTACATGAGTCCAGCTAGTTCCGTTTAATATTTTTTGAATTGTAGTTTTTCCAATGTTAAACATTATTGATAACTTCCAATGAGAAAACCTACCTGTTTTATACAACAATTTTATTGCCAAAACCTTATCTTCATCCAAAATGGCAGTACTTCTTTCAGAGCCTCTAGTCACCTTAAGTTTACCAGCTTCGTATGCGTGCTTTGCATTTCTGCTATGGTCACACCATTCTAAATTTTCTGCTCTATTGTCAGCCCTGTCGCTATTCAGATGATTAACAATCCTAAATTTTTCAGGATTAGGATTATCCACAAATGCTCTAGCAACTAAAACATGGACATTCTGCATCTTTTTTATACCATCTTTCTTAAAAGATACCACTTTGTACCCATGACTATTACTACCTATTACTATTTTTTCTTTAGAAACTCTCATTCCTTTACTATGCCTTAATAGCCTAGGAAGCATTTTTATCCTGCCTAAATTACTTACTTCATAGTATCCGTCATATAAATCACCCTTCACACCTAATATGGGTTTCCAAATTTCTTGTTCCATGAATTTTGATTTATACAAATATAATAAAAGGGGTGGAAAATCCACCCCCATTATCATTAAAATTATGCCAAAACTTGTTGACGTAGGAAGTGCTGAGCGCCTAAAATTTCAAGGCCCTGCGCAGTTGTCCAAGAACAAGTCCAGTTCATTGCATCTCCGTTAGGATTTACTGGAGAAATTGCACCGCTGTGGATTTCACCAATCATATCGTTACCGAATTTAGTTTGAGCTGGTACGTATC
>Ga0315909_10002711_pt1 | contig 22336 bp, 22 predicted proteins | sample LakEriMetagenome_11_FD_203527 | JGI IMG/M metagenome (GOLD analysis project Ga0315909, IMG submission 203527) | Freshwater fungal communities from buoy surface, Lake Erie, Ohio, United States - Buoy 2 MA125 | ecosystem: Environmental > Aquatic > Freshwater > Lake | place: USA: Lake Erie, Ohio...
CGCATGGGCATCTTCGCTGCTGCCGGCGGCGGAAAATCGACCCTCATGGGCATGCTGGTGAAGGGCGCCGAAGTCGACGTCACCGTGATCGCCCTGATTGGTGAGCGCGGTCGTGAAGTGCGTGAGTTCATTGAGCATGAGCTGGGCGAATCCGGGCTGCGCAAAAGCGTGGTGGTCTGCGCGACCTCGGACAAAAGTTCAATGGAGCGCGCCAAAGCCGCGTATGTCGCCACCGCAATTGCCGAATACTTTCGCGACCAGGGCAAGCGGGTGCTCTTTCTCATGGATAGCGTCACGCGATTTGCCCGCGCCCAGCGCGAAATCGGACTGGCGGCGGGAGAGCCGCCAACCCGACGGGGCTATCCACCCAGCGTGTTCGCCACACTGCCTAAATTGATGGAGCGCGTTGGCATGAACGAAACCGGCTCGATCACCGCGCTGTACACCGTACTGGTTGAAGGCGACGACATGACCGAGCCGATTGCTGACGAGACGCGCTCGATTCTCGACGGTCATATCGTTCTATCGCGCAAACTCGGCGCAGCCAACCACTACCCGGCGGTCGATGTCCTGGCTTCGGCCAGTCGGGTGATGAACCATATCGTGAGCCCCGAACACCGCGCGCATGCGGGTCGTCTGCGTGAACTGATGGCCAAGTACTCGGAGGTCGAGCTGCTTGTGAAGATTGGCGAGTACCAGCGCGGCGGCGACGCGACCACCGACGAAGCCATCGACAGCCAGGCGCGGATACAGGCCTTTCTTCGCCAGGGGACCCAGGAGGCTGCAGTCTGGGACAAAACCCTGGCTGACCTCAAATCATTGGTGAAAGGCTGAGTCATCGATGAACATGTTGCACGAGTTGCTAGCGATCAAGACCTTTCGCACCGAGAAGGCTGAAGCAGCAGTGGGGCGTCAGCGTGCCACGGTGAGCACCGCGGAGGCACACAAGGAGGCATCGGAACAGACCCTGTCACGTTTCATCGATTCGGCGCTGACACACGAACAGGCGCTGTATTCAGACCTGTGCAACCGGGTCGTCAAGTTGCGTGACATCGAGGCCGTTCAACAGGAGATCGTGATCCTTCGCACGCTGGAGCATCGACACCGCGACAATCTGGCGAAGGCCGAGAAGGCATACCTCGGCGAGCTTGATATGTTGCGGGCAGTTCGGGCACAACATGCCTCAGCGGTGCGGGTCAAAGAGAAATTCGTACAGCTGGCCGGGGTGTATTCGCAGGAGCTGGCTCAGGAAGCTGACCGCAAAGAAGTCGCCGAGTTGGAGGAAATCAATGAGCGGCGCCGTGAACGCGTCGACTGGAGTGACGGTACAGGAGACGACGCATGAGCATCGATCAGCCTGTCGGTCTGACCAGTTCGAACGAACAGTCTGCGGCGTCCGGACTGACCGGACATTCCGGACGCCGTTCGCATGAAGACCCCAACGACCAGAAAAAGCCACCTGCAAGCAGTGTTGCGCCATCGCCTGAGGCCAAGGAACGCTTTCAGCGGGCGATGACCAGCACCATCGGTAACGGCGAGATGGGACAGGATCGTCCGCCCAGCACCGCCGCGCAGCACTCCACTCCTTTCGAGCTGTTCGGTGCAGCGGTGTCGCGCGGCACGATGCACGCCCAACCTGCCCCTGACCCTGGGTTACAAGATCTGCTGCGCAGTCAGCTCGAGCGGCTGATGGTCGAACAAGGCTCTCACGGAGCACGTCAGGTTCGCATGGACCTCAAGTCAATGCCCGGGGTCACTGTCATTGTGCGAGAAGCCGAGGGTCGGCTGCAGGTTGATTTCATTTGCAGTAACGATGCCGCCCGTCAGAATCTCAATACTCAAGCCCGTGCGCAAGCACACGTCCTCGCCCAGCGGCTCAACAGGAATGTACTGATTCGAGTACAGACCGACGATGAGGAGTGGCCCTGCCTGAATGAGGCCAGCGGACATCCGGACGGCCGTCCTGGAACAAGACTCCCTGGAACAGGGCATCCAGATCGGCCATGACGCAAACCTCGCCAGGTATCCGCCCCTTGGTATGGGCGAGCTTGAGCCGCAATGAAGCGGCTGCACGCAGCCTGCTGGCTCAGCGAGTCATCGAGCGCGAGGTCATGCTTGCAGGTGAGCCGTGGGCACTGACCCTTGAGCCATGGCCTGTTGCTGCAGCACTGTCTGAGCCTGACTCCGGCGACTGGGTCGTGCAGTGCAGCTGGGCCGGCGCACCCTTTCTGATCCGTCTGTCTGCACAGGCCTGCGAGGCTTGGATCGCGGCACGCCTGCCCGATATCGATGTGCCCGAGTTGTCGCCTCATTTCGCCGCCGCTGCACTGGAATACCTGCTGCACGATCTGATCAACCAACTGCAAGCGCTCGGACGCGGGCCGGCCTCCATCTCGCGGATCGACCGGGCGCCTCACGCGTTCTCTTTGCCTGCTCACAGCTTCGGCATGACGCTTCGCCGAAACGGTCTTCACTTGCGTGGCGCACTGTCGACAAGCACGCTGGGGCTGATGCTGATGGCAGGCCTGGTGAATATGCTGGAGCCCGCGGATAACGTGCTTGCCGACGACGCGCTGCCCATCGTGCTGCGCGCGCAAATCGGCACCGCGATGATGACAACGCAGGCGCTGGGTGGATTAGTTCAGGGCGACACCGTCCTGATGCAGCACACCCAACTCGGTCAGTCGAATCAGCTTTGGCTGACGCAGGACACGATCGGTGTGCTGGTGCAGTGGCAGGACATGCAATTGATCGTTCTTCAACCCGTGACAGCGGCAGGATTTGCCATGGCATCCGAGTCTGATACTTCTCCGCCCCAAAATGAACCGGTGCCGATCGAGCAGGTGCCGGTTCGACTGACGTTTGATCTGGGTGAGCGCACCCTGACTCTGGGCGAGTTGAAGCGTCTGCAGGTGGGTCAGGCGCTGGAGCTGAATCGCCCATTAAGCGCATCGGTGACCATTCGGGCCAATGGCGCCGTGATTGGCACTGGAGAACTGGTTGAGATCGATGGCAGATTGGGCGTCACACTGGCCACGCTGGCTCGCGTCGCACCAGAGGGCGACCGATGACTACGATGGACCCGATCAGCCTGATCCTCGTCCTGGCGGTCTTGACTCTGCTGCCGGTTCTGGTGGTGACCACCACGTCGTTTCTCAAGATCGCTGTGGTCATGGCCTTAGTGCGCAACGCATTGGGCGTACAGCAGATGCCACCGAATATTGCGCTATACGGCATGGCGCTCATCCTGAGCGCCTACATCATGGCGCCTGTCGGATACCGCATGGTTGAAACAGCCATCGCGGTCCAGCCTGACCAGCGCTCGCTCATCTCGATGGTCAGCGCCGCACGCGCCAGCGCCGAGCCATTGCGCGGTTTCATGGAACGTCACAGCAAACCCGAGCAGCGCGATTTTTTCGTCAGCACAGCGCTGCGCATGTGGGGTAAGGAGATGGCGGCCGACGTGAAGGGCACAGACTTTCTGGTCCTGATGCCAGCATTTCTGGTCAGCGAACTGACCTCGGCCTTCCAGATCGGATTTTTGCTGTTCCTGCCATTTATCGTCATTGACCTGATCGTTTCCAACATTCTGCTGGCGATGGGCATGATGATGGTCTCTCCGGTCACGATTTCCCTGCCTCTGAAACTCTTTCTATTCATCTCGGTTGACGGCTGGTCCAGACTGATTCACGGCCTGGTTCTGACTTACGCATGACTGTGACTTCAACCCTGCATTCGGCCTGCGAGGACTCGCGATGAGTAGCCCTGATTTGGTCACCTTTCTCGCGCAGGCGCTGTACCTTGTGCTGTGGCTGTCGTTGCCACCCATTATTGTTGCGTCGGTAGTCGGTACACTTTTCTCTCTTTTTCAAGCGCTCACGCAGATCCAGGAACAAACGCTGTCGTTCGGTATCAAGCTGATTGCCGTGATGCTGACCCTGTTGTTGACCGCTCGTTGGATCGGCGGCGAGCTTTTTAATTACACCGCGTCCATTTTCGAGCAGTTTCCGCTGCTTGTTCGCTAGACGCTTCGAACAGACTCTGAAATGTCCGAAGCTGCCCTGTATGAGCACATACAAACGTTCCTGCTGGCGATCGCCTGTACGCAGCCGCGCATCATCGCCATGTTTCTGGCCATACCGCTGTTCAGCACCTCCGTGATGCCAGGCTTATTGCGCTACGCCATGTGTGCCGCAATCGGTGCACACATGGCTCCAGCGCTGATCCCTCTTGAGTTACCTCAGGGCTTTTTTGGCGCCCAAGTCGTCCTGATCATTGTCAAAGAGATTTTCATCGGCTTTGTGATGGGCTATCTGGTCGCCATCCCCTTCTGGGCCTTTGAATCGCTGGGCTTTCTCATCGACAACCAGCGCGGTGCCAGTGTGGCCGCCACGCTCAATCCCATGACAGGCAACGACAGCTCGCCACTCGGGCAACTCTTCAATCAAGCATTCATCGTATTTTTCTTCATCAGCGGAGGATTCATGCTTCTGCTGGGAATGCTCTACGAAAGCTTCATGCTTTGGCCTTTGCTCACGTGGTTTCCGAGCATGCATGACGACACCGCAAAGTTGCTGCTCGACCAGCTCTCCAAAATGGCGCGGGTGGCCATTTTGCTTGCGTCGCCTGCCATGGTGGCGATGCTGTTGGCTGAAGTGGGGCTGGCACTCGTGAGCCGCTTTGTGCCGCAGTTGCAGGTTTTTTTCCTTGCCATGCCGATCAAGTGCGCGATCGCATTTCTGGTGCTGGGGCTGTATGTCTCGACGCTGTTCACCTACGGCGCCGCATATGAACGCGAATTCAGTGGCATCGTTCCCTATCTTGATCAGCAATGGCGCACAGCGCCGGGCGTTGCGCCGGAGCCGACCCGATGAGCGAGAAGACTGAATATCCCACCGCGAAGAAGCTGCGCAAGGCACGCGAAGAAGGTCAGGTAGGAAAAAGCAAGGACCTCACTCAGACGGTACTGATTGTTGCGCTCTTCGGCTACTTTATTGTCAACAGCAAGGGCATCTTCAAGTCGATGGGCGAGATGGTACTGCTGCCTGCAGCGACGCTTGATCTGCCCTTCGAAGCTGCCGTAAATGTGGTGGTGACCAAACTTGTGAATGAAGCCATTCTCATCATGCTGCCGGTGCTGGGTATCGTGATTGGTCTGGGTTTGTTTATCGAATTGATTCAGACCGGCATGCTCTTTTCGTTCAAGGCGATCAAGCCTTCCGGCAAGAAGCTCAACATCGCCACTAACGTCAAGAATATTGTTTCAATCAAGAACCTGGTGGAGTTTCTCAAATCCACACTGAAGATCATTTTCTTGTCCGTGCTGTTGACCCTTGTGTTGCGAGACGCATTGCCAATGCTCATGACACTTCCGGGCGGCGGCGTACCCGGCCTGAGTGCAGCATTGGGCACACTGGTCACGATACTGATTCTGAATGTGGCTGTGGCCTATGCCGCGATCTCTGCCGCCGACTACGCCTGGCAAAAGCATCAGCACATCAAGGGGCTGATGATGAGCAAGGAGGAAGTCAAGCAGGAGTACAAGGAGGCGGAAGGTGATCCGTATATCAAGCAGATGCGCAAACATCTTCACAAGGAGATGCTGCAGGAGGCGGCCATCGATAGCAGCCGGCGGGCGACGGTTATCGTCACCAACCCAACCCACCTGGCCATTGCCATCTTGTACGATCAGGATTCAACACCCTTGCCGATGGTGCTGGCTAAGGGCGAAGGCATTCTGGCCGAACGTATGATTCAGGCTGCTCGAGAGGCAGGGGTTCCAGTGCTGCAGAACATCCCGCTTGCGCATGCCCTGATGGACGGCGCCGAGTTGGAGCAATACATCCCATCCGAACTCATCGAGGCCGTCGCTCAGCTGCTGCGACTGGTGCAAGACATGAACAGGCCTTCGGAGTAACCGCGTGCAAAATCCATCCGGCTCACCAGACGTCCCTGCGGCAGTCCGTGCGCTCATGACCGCACACGGCATGGCCTCCGGTGCGTTGCGGCGCGACGGGCGACTGACACTGACATTCGAGGATCGGTACCGTGTCCATCTTGAGCAGACGCGGGGGCGTCGCCTGGCAGTGTTTGCGACGGTCCTGGATCTGGCAGACCGCCTGGAAAAACAGGAAGTGGATCGCATGCTGCAGACACTGGCCGCCCGCGGGACAGGTCTCATGCAATCGCGTGCCAGTACGTTGAGCTTTGATACCTCACGCCACAGGCTTCTGCTGCAGCAAACCTTGCCGTCGGATATCGGCCTAGAGCGACTGGAGTTCGAGTTGGCGGAGTTTGTCGCAGCGCTCGCATTTTGGACTCAGACCGGCATCGTTCAGGAACTTGGGAGCACCTAGTGCAGCGAAGCGCTCTGCAAAAGCAGGTCGTGCGCGCAGGGCTTCAAGCCCTGGGTGTGCGTCTGCGCCAGACATTGGCGCAGACTGGGCCAGTGCGCGCTTTGCTGTGCCTGTCAGTGATCGCTGCCTTGTGGTGCCCGATGGCATCACGAGCGGGCCCGCCACCCTGGCCTGAAGCGCCGTACAGTCATTTCTCTGAAAAGGCGTCACTCGAGTCGGTGATTGCCGAGTTCGCCCGGACGTTCAACCTCTCTCTGAATCTGTCGCCCGGAATACAAGGGGTCGTCAACGGTCGTTTCAGCAGCCCCAATCCGACCGACTTCATCTCCAAGCTCGGAGGGGTCTACGGATTCCTCTGGTATGTGAGTCAAGGCACGCTGTACATCAGTAAGGCGAGTGAATCGATCACGCGCAATATGCAGGTGCCATCCACCAGCCTGCCTGCACTGAAGAAAGCGCTCACCGACCTGGGCATTCTGGACAGCAAATTCGGCTGGGCTGAGTTGCCAGGTCAAAATACCGTTCTGGTCTCCGGCCCACCCAGCTATGTGGGACTTGTCGAGAACACATTGAGGGCCTTGCCGGCCGCCACCTCAGCACGCCAGGCAATGGTCTTTCGGCTGAAGTACGCTTCTTCCGAAGATCGGACGATCCGCTATCGAGACAGGGAATTCGTGACCCCTGGTCTGGCCAGCATTCTGCGTGCAATGGTCAATGCCCCAGGCGGACGCTACGCCACCGATGAGCCGATCGATCCGCTTGAGGCGGCACTGACCCGCGCGCCCACCATCGGGCCTGACATCAATACACCTAACTTGGCCGATCGCGAATCGCGATTGCGCGAGGGCGGGGGCTTACGCGAGCCGCTTGTACGAGAAGGCGGGCGGCGCTCGATGATAGAAGGACCCGCAGAACGCAACGATTACATGCGTCGCGCACTGCCTTCAATCCAGTCTGACCCGCGGCTGAACGCGCTCATCATCCAGGATTACAGCGAACGACTCCCGATCTACAAGCAACTGATCGAGCGGCTGGATGTGCCGACTGCTCTGATCGAGATCGAGGCGATGATTCTTGATGTCAACACTGAGCGGGCAAAAGATCTCGGCATCAACTGGGGCGGACGCAGCGGCGGCGTCGCGGCTGGGTTTGGCAACCTGGCCGTCATTCCCCCACCAGGAACGCTGTCGGTCGTATTAGGGAGTCCGGCAGCCCGATTAACTCCCGGTAGCCTGCTGGCTGAAACCGGAAACTATCTGGTCAGTCAGATCCGATTACTCGAATCTCAAGGCGACGCCACGATTCAGAGCACTCCTTCGGTGACCACCGTCGACAACGTGGGGGCTTTACTAGATCTATCGGAAACCTTTTACATCCGAACGACCGGCGAACGTGTCGCCACGGTCACCCCCGTCACTGCGGGCACGACCCTGAAGGTCACCCCAAGGGTGATCACAGAGGGCAACGAGCGCTTGGTGCAACTGGTGATCGATATTGAGGATGGTCGCATTCAGGACCAGAAGATCGATCAATTGCCCACAGTGCGCCGCAGCACGGTCAGTACGCAAACGATGGTGCGACCGGATGACACCCTGCTGATTGCAGGGTACAGCCAGGATCAGGTTCTGCTGAGCAACAACAAAGTACCCTTTGCCGGGGATCTGCCAGGGTTCGGGTTGCTGTTTTCAAACCGATCGACTTCAGTGCAGCGGCGAGAGCGGCTTTTCATGATCAAGCCTCGCATTCTCAGTCTTGTGGGATTTGGTGCCAACCAGACCGTACAAGTGATTGACGCTGTGCCTGCGCCCGCTCGAATCCCTCCACCCGTTTCGATTGCGACTCAGCCTGGCACCACGACGGTAGCCTTTGTCATCGAGACCGGACCGATGCAGCCGAATTCGGCCACTGTTGCCCGGGCGTCAGCGGCGTTTGCACTCGGGTGGCCCATTGAGAAGTTCACGATGATCGCTGACGGCGAGCTGCGCCGATTCCGTGTCGGACCCTTCGCCGACAGGAATCAGGCGATGGAATGGGCGCGCCGGCTGGAGGCCACCACTCAGGTGCGCACGGCTATTCGTGAAGTCGATGTCGATGCGCGGCTGCTGATTGAGGATGTGCTGAACAAGCCACCGTCCGCGCGTTGAGTCACAAGTCTGGTATGCAGGAACACCTCCAACGGGATAGGAGGGGTCGTGCAAATCAGACCAGCAGCGCGTCTTGCTCCTGATCCAACGACTTGCGCAGGCTTGTTCTGGCGCGGGAAATCCGGCTGCGAACCGTGCCCAACGGGATTTCCAGCGACTCAGCGATTTCTTCGTAACTGCATTCGTCAAGCGAGGCCAGCATCAAAGGCATGCTGAGCTTCGGAGGCAGCAGATCGATTTCGCGTTGCAGTATGGTAAGCATCTGAGTCAGCGCACGTTGCGCCATGGGGTCCGGACGTTCGCATGCCAACTGATTCAGACACTCGTCGGAATCCCATTTCAGTCGGCGACGCCGATCGCGGGACATGTAGTTCCAGACCAAATTCTGTGCGATGCCATAGAGCCAGGTCGAATACTGGGACTCTCCACGGAAGCGGTCGAATCCCCTGAGCGCTTCGAAGAACGCCTGCTGGGTCAAGTCCTCCGCATCCCAGACAGGGTGGATCTGCTGCTGGATGAATCGGAAAATGGGAGTTCGATACGCGTGCACCAGCGAAGTCAGCAGCGCATGGTGATCGCACTCATTCACGGGCTCGTGCGCTTCGGTTTGTCCGGCTGAGTCCATCGCAACGCGGTCTTTTCACAGATCCAGATGATTTCTATAATGTGAGAATTGCACAGTTAACAAACGGCGTCAATCGGGCAGATCACGCCCCCTCTGAGACCCGATCAGGCTCTCTGTCTGCCAATGTGCGAGGATCTGCCATCGATGCGGATCGAGGTCCGCCACACTAGGAGACACCCGATGCGCCGCCTGTATGCACTGGCCGTGAGAGCCGCCACGATTGCGCTGTGCGCAATTGTCCTGACACCGGCAGCCCAGGCCCAGAACTTTCCTAACAAGCCGATTCGACTGATCGTCCCGTGGTCCTCGGGTGGCAGTACCGATGCATTGGGGCGCACGCTTGCCGCGCGCCTGTCTGAGACCATTGGCCAACAGGTGATCGTTGAAAACAAGCCCGGCGCAGGCGGCACGCTCGGCGTAGACATGGCAGCAAAATCCCCTGCCGACGGATACACCCTCACCATCGTCGAATTGCCTCATGCCTCGGCGCAGGCGCTGTTGAGCAAAGTGCCTTATGACCTGAACACCGATCTGGTCACCGTAGCGCACCTGGGCAGCGCACCGATGATCCTGTTTACCAACAGCCAAACGAAGGCAAACAACCTCAAAGAGGTGGTCGCCGTGTCGCGCGAAGGCAAAGGCCTGTCTTTTGCGACGGTCGGGACCGGTTCGGTCTCGCATCTGATCGGCGAGACGATCCAGCGTCAGACCGGCGCGAAGTTCGTCTACGTGTCGTACAAAGGCGGCGCCCCGGCCCTGCTCGACCTCGGTGCGGGTGAGGTGCAGCTATTTTTCGCAACGCTCGCCACCGGGCAGGGCACGCTCAAAACCGGGCGCATCAAGGCCATCGGTGTCACCGGGTCAAAGCGCCTGGCCGCGCTGCCTGAGGTTCCGACCGTGGGAGAGAGCGGCTTTGATGACCTGTTGGTGGAGCAATGGTGGGGACTGGTTGCACCGGCCAAAACTCCGGCAGCGGTTCTTGAGAAGCTGCGCAGCGAAGTGGCTGCGGCCATGGCTCATCCTTCCCTGAAAGAACGGCTCGCTGCGCTGTCGATTGAGCCCGGCACCCTTTCACCCGCACAGTTCCAAACTTATGTCGGCAATGAAATCAAGCGCTGGAACAAGGTGGCCCGGGAAGCGAACATTCAGATCGAGCAGTAAGAGGCTTAGGGCATGCAGGCGACGACGCGGTCTCTCTTCACCTATGGCTCACTGATGTACGAGGCGGTCTGCTTCCGCGTGGTCGGCCGCGGGCTCCCGCATGAACGCGCACAGCTCCATGGCTGGCGCCGGCATGCACTGAAAGGTCGAACGTACCCCGGAGCCGTCCCGCAAACTGATTGCGTGATCGACGGCGTGCTGTGGCACGGATTGACCGAGGCTGACCTGGTCAGCCTCGACGCGTTTGAGTCGACGGAATATGAGCGCGTCACCGCCACCGTGCTACCGGCATCAGGGCAGACACAGCCTGCGCAACTCTATGCCTGGCAAGATCTGACCCTGCTCGAGCCTGACGACTGGTCGGTGACCCGCTTCGAGCAGGAGCATGTTCACAGCTTCTATGCGACACACCGACCGCGCTAATAGGGTGCGCGCAGATTAAATGCCCCGAAAGCTCGCAAACTCTTCAAGCGGCGCGCGGCGTGTCACCAGTTCATTGATCTTTGCGGCCTCATTGCGATAACCGATCGCCATGCCGGTAAAGAGCATCCGCTCGGCTGGCGTACCCAGAAACGCAGTAATGGTCTGGGGATAGACCGCCCAGCATTCCTGTGCGCAGCTATCGAGGCCTTCTTCACGCAACAGCAGCATCACGGTCTGCAGATACATGCCCAGGTCGGACCATTGCGGCATGCCCATACGGCGATCCACGGTGCAGAACAATGCGAGCGGCGCGCCAAAGAACTGATAATTGCGGGCAAACCAGCGCAACCGGCCTGCCTTGTCTTCACGGGGCACCCCGAGCAGCGCGTACATGTCTTCACCCACGGCGAAGCGCCGGTCACGGTAGGGCGCCACAAGTTCAGGCGGATAGATGCTGTAGTCCTTCACGTCATCACCGCCCGGTGCTTCCACAACCCGTGTGCGCATGATGTCCTTGAGCCGGTCCAGCTCGGCGCCCCCCACGACATCGATGTGCCAGGGTTGCAGATTGCCGCCTGAGGCTGAACGGGCTGCGGCACTCAGCACCTTCCTGATCACGGCAGCGTCAACCGGTTTGTCCTGGAAATCACGGATGGATCGGCGGCTGCCAACGGCTTCATAGACATTCATTCGAGTGCTCCCGGAGTCGTTATCGTTCGGCGCAAAGGCGTTGCGCCACGGTGTGTGCATCGGACATGCGGCAGGTCTGAACGACCCTGACATCCTGCCCAGATGCGTGATTGTGTCAGACCGTACGGTCAGGTCGTCGCAGGCTAAGATCGGAATTCGCCTCATTCAGGACACGCCATGACCTACCAGTGCTTCGACGTCTCCATCACCAACCGCATCGCGCATGTGGTGCTCAACCGCCCCGACAAGCGCAACAACATGATTCGCGCCTTCTGGGACGAACTGCCGCGCATCATCCACGACATCGACGGCCAGTCGCGTGCCAGGGTGATCGTGATTTCATCGACCGGGCCGCATTTTTCATCAGGTATCGATACCGGGATGTTCGCCGATAACAGCATCGCGCCCGGCCCGGACGCCCAGCGTGCGGCCCGCCTGCAACATGGCGCGCGCTTCTACGATCACGTGCTGGACATGCAGCGCACCTTCACCGCGCTCGAGCAATGCCGCATTCCGGTGCTGGCCGCTATTCAGGGCGGGTGTATTGGCGGTGGCGTCGATCTGGTCACCGCCTGCGACATGCGCTACGCCACCGAGGACGCCTTCATCACCATTTTCGAAACCAACATTGGCATGACCGCCGATGTGGGGACTTTCCCCCGGCTGGTCAAGCTGATCCCAGAAGGCATCGTGCGCGAGTTGGCCTATACCGGGCGGCGGATGCCTGCGCGCGAAGCACAGGCCTGCGGGCTTGTGAATCGCGTGTTCCCTGATCACGCCACCATGCTTGCAGAAGTGATGGCCATTGCCCGCGACATTGCCTCAAAGGCTCCGCTGGCGGTCTACGGCTGCAAGAAGATGATCACCTACGCCCGCGACCATGGCACAGCCGACGGTCTGGACTACATCGGCATCTGGAATGCCAGCATGCTGCAAAAAGAGGAGATTCAGGAGGCGATTCGCGCCAACGCGGAAAAGCGGGCGGGCGACTTCGTCGAGTTGCCGCCCCGCGCCATGCGGTAGCATCGGGGGTTGACGGCCGAGGGGCGGCCGCATGCCATGCGCATACAGCAACGCACACAGCAACGCACAGAGGGAGATTCCATGGATAACGCACTCAAGTTCTACATTGACGGCCAGTGGGTCGCACCGCACAGCACCACCACCCTGCCGGTGATCAACCCGGCGACCGAAGAAGTGATTGGCACCGTTGCCATTGGCGACGAACAGGACGTCGATCGCGCCGTGAAAGCCGCGCGCCGCGCCTTCGAGAGCTTTTCGCAAACCTCGATCGATGAGCGTGCCGCCCTGCTCGAAAAGATCATTGCGGTCTACAAGCGTCGCATGCCCGAGATCGCCGAGGCGGTGTCCAAGGAAATGGGTGCGCCCATGTCGCTGGCGAGCGCCGCTCAAGCCCCTTCGGGCCTGGGCCATCTGATGCACGCACTCAAGGCGCTCAAGGCTTTTGAATGGGAAAAGGATGTGGGCCGCAGCCGCGTGGTGCACGAAGCCATTGGCGTGTGCGCACTCATCACCCCCTGGAACTGGCCGCTCAATCAGATTGCTGCAAAGGTGGCCCCGGCGCTTGCCGCAGGCTGCACCATGGTGCTCAAGCCCACCGAAATCGCTCCGCTCAACGCGATCCTGTTTGCCGAGGTGCTGCATGAAGCAGGTGTGCCGGCAGGCGTGTTCAATCTGGTGAATGGTGACGGCCCCGGCGTGGGCACAGCGCTCTCGAAGCACCCCGAAGTGGACATGGTGTCGTTCACGGGTTCCACCCGTGCAGGCGTCCTGGTTGCTCAAAACGCGGCGCCCACGGTCAAGCGGGTCACGCAGGAACTCGGCGGCAAATCGGCCAACATCATTCTGGACGACGCCGATTTCTCGAAAGCCATCAGCGCTGGCCTGTTCTCGTGCACCAGCAACACCGGTCAGTCGTGCAACGCGCCCACACGCATGCTGGTGCCGATGAGCCGCATGGACGAGGCGGCAGCCATTGCCAAGGCGGCCGCTGCCAAGGTGACGGTCGGCGACCCGAACTCGGCTGAAACGAAGGCCGGTCCGGTCGTCTCGAAGATGCAGTTCGACAAGATCCAGGCCCTGATCCAGAAGGGCATCGACGAAGGCGCCAAGCTCGAAATCGGCGGCACCGGCCTGCCCGAGGGGCTGAGCAAGGGCTACTTCGTGAAGCCCACCGTGTTCTCGCACGTCACCAACCAGATGACCATTGCCCGCGAGGAAATCTTTGGGCCGGTGCTGTCCATCATCGGTTATCAGGACGACGCCGACGCCGTGCGTATTGCCAACGACACGCCCTATGGCCTGTCTGGCTATGTGCAGTCGGGTGATATCGAGCGGGCCCGCAAGGTGGCGCGCCAGATCCGTGCCGGCAACATTCATGTGAATGGTGCGGGTGTTGATCCGGGCTCACCGTTTGGCGGCTACAAGCAATCGGGCAATGGCCGGGAATTCGGCGTGTGGGGTCTGGAGGAGTTTCTCGAGACCAAGGCCATCCTCGGTTACCACCCTGCCGTGGCAGCCTGATAGGCAGCAAGAACGCAGCAAGACCAGCAGGGGGTGCGGCTGTGCGCCCACACCCTGCCCCAAGGGTCCGTAAGTAAAGGGTCCGTAAGTAAAGGGCCCGTCACGACTGACCGAGAGCCAGGCACAAGCCTGGCCCAGCTGCCCTGATCACGGGGCCAAGCATCAGGAGACAACACCATGCATTCAACTTCGCGCCAGCGTCGAGCGCTGATTCAAGCTGCCGGTGCAGCGAGCCTCGGTGGGCTCATGCCTCAGGCCTTTGCGCAATCCGCCTCCGGGCTGCCTTCCGGGACAATCCGCATTTTGGCGGGCTTCCCGCCAGGGGGCGGCACAGACCTCATGGCACGCGCCTGTGCGGAAAAAATGCGGGAGCGCACCGGCCTGAACGTGGTGGTCGAAAATCGTGCGGGCGCAAGCGGTGTGATTGCGATTGACGCCCTGAAAAAGTCGCCTCCAGATGGCACGGTGCTGATGTTCGGTACCTCGGCCACCACAGTCGCTCAAGCGGTCACGCGCAAAAATCCAGGCTTCGATCTGGACCGTGACCTGACGCCGATCGTGCTCACCGGCCTGACCTGCACCGCCTATGTGGCATCAAACACGCTGAACGTTCGCACCCTGGCCGAATACATTGCCTGGCTCAAGCAGAACCCGAACCGCCACAACTTCGGCACGACCGCCCTGGGCAGCAATACGCAATTCGTAGGTAACCTGCTGGGTCAGTCGGTCGGATTTCCGCTGGAAGCAGTGGCCTACAAAGGCGCTGCACCGCTGATGGCTGATCTCATGGCAGGACACATTCCCGCAGGGTGCGGTGGCCTGACCGACTTTCTCACCCAGCATCAGGCCGGGCGCCTGCGCATTCTGGGCGTGAGTTCGCAAAAGCGATCGGCGTCAGCACCCGATATTCCCACCTTCGCTGAGCTGGGGCACCCCAAGGCGACCTACGAGGGCTTTTACGGCTTCTATGGGCCACCCAAGATGCCGCCAGCCATCATTGACGCCTGGAACCGCGAACTGCGCGCGACCACCGAATCGGCCGATCTGCGCGGCAAGCTGGAAGGCATGGGGCTGGACGTCCTCACGTCCACACCCACCGAGTTTCAGACCCGTCAGACCCGCCTGGTCGGCACCTTCCAGGACATGATGAAGAACGTCGGCTATACGCCGGAATAAGCCCGGCTCAACCCCTCGAGGCGGTGCGCTCACGCGCTGCCGCTTCGAAGGCGGCGAGCCGCCGCTCAAAACGGACAGCCTGACCCGCAGCCCCTGGCGCATACGGCGCGGGGGCGGGCAGCGTCTCAAAGAAATGGCAAGCCACGCGGTGACCGGGCTGCGCTTCGCGCAAGATCGGAACCTCCTGGCGGCATCGCTCCTGTGCATGCGGACAACGGGTATGGAAGCGGCACCCCTCGGGCGGTTTCATGGCACTGGGCACATCGCCGGTCAGCATGATGCGCTGACGCTGCGCGCCAGGGTCCGGGCGAGGGATGGCCGACAACAGCGCCTGGGTATAGGGATGCAGTGGGTGTGCGTACAAGGTTTGCTTGTCAGCCACCTCAACCAGTCTGCCCAGGTACATCACCGCAACGCGATCGCTGATGTGCTTGACCACGGCAAGGTCGTGAGCGATGAAGAGGTACGAAAGCCCGAAGCGCTGCTGCAGATCCTGCAGCAGGTTCACAACCTGCGCTTGAATCGAGACATCGAGCGCAGAGACCGGCTCGTCGCACACGATCAGATCGGGCTGTACCGCCAGAGCGCGCGCAATACCGATCCGCTGCCGTTGCCCACCAGAGAATTGATGCGGGTACCGTCGGGCATGCTCCGGTAACAGGCCGACCAGGTCGAGCAATTCGCGCACGCGCGCAGAACGCTCCTCGGGCGTGCCAATGTCATGAACCTGCATCGGCTCCAGGAGAATGTCGCCCACGGTCATACGCGGATTCAGCGAGGCGTACGGGTCCTGGAAGATGATCTGAAGGTGGCGCCGCATGCGTCGCATCGCGTCGTCACCAAGGGTGGCGATTTCCTGCCCCTGAAACTGGATCGAGCCTTCCGTCGGCGCCATCAGACGCAAGATCATGCGCCCGGTGGTGGATTTGCCGCAGCCTGACTCCCCCACCAGAGCCAGTGTCTCGCCCCGCGCGATATCAAAGCTCACATCATCGACTGCACGCACCGAGCCCACGGTGCGATTGACGATCACGCCACGCTTGACCGGAAAGTGCTTCACAAGGCTGCGCACACTCAAGAGGGGCGCGCCGTTTGCACCGGTATCGCTCGCATCCTGTGGGACAGCATGCTGCGCGTTCATGACCCGACTCCTGTAGCTGCGTCGACTGATGACTGCAGCAACTCAACCGGAGCCAGCCAGCATGCCACCTGATGGCCTGGCGCCATTTCGCGCAGCGGAGGCGGCTCCGCATGGCAGCGCGGATTTGAGAACGGGCAACGCGGCGCGAATCGGCAGCCGGCTGGTTGGCGGGCCGGACTGGGAACCGTGCCTTCGATGGTCGCCAACCGGGAGCGCTCGACATCGAGCCTTGGAATTGAACCCAGCAACCCGATGGTGTACGGATGCTGCGGATCGTTGAACAAGGCACTCACCGGTGCGCTCTCAACGATCTTGCCTGCGTACATCACGATGACCTCATCAGCCAGCTCCGCGATCACACCCAGATCGTGGGTGATGATCAGGATGGCCATGCCCAGGCGCTGCTGAAGATCACGAAGCAGTTCGAGTATCTGCGCCTGAATCGTCACATCCAGAGCGGTTGTGGGTTCATCCGCGATCAACAGGGCAGGCTCACACGCCAGGGCCATGGCAATCATCACCCGCTGGCGCATGCCGCCCGAGAGGTGGTGCGGAAAATCGTCCAGGCGCTGTGCAGCCGATGGAATACGCACCAACTCGAGCACCTCGACAGCGCGCGCACGTGCCGCCTCCATGCTGAGATCGCGATGCGCACGGATCACCTCCACGATCTGCCGACCAATGGTGTGAACCGGGTTGAGCGAAGTCATCGGCTCCTGAAAGACCATGGACATCCGGGAACCACGCAACATCCGCCGGGCTTGCGGCGACAGTCCGAGCAAGTCCTGACCTTCGAAGCGGATTGACTCGGCACTGACCTTGCCGGGCGGGGACGCCACGAGCCCCATCAGGGACAAGGACGTCACGCTCTTGCCGCAGCCTGATTCACCCACCAGCCCGACTGTGCGCCCCCGCCCGACATCGAAGCTGATGCCGTCCACCGCACGGAACAGACCGCGATCGGTTTCAAACCAGGTCTTGAGTTCACGAACCTGCAGGAGCGCTTCACCCTCAGCTGGCGCCTGCCCGGAGCGCACTGCCGTAGCAGTGCCCGAGGGGTGTGCAGCACTCATCGCTCAACGCTCCATGCTCGAGATCGGACAGCGGGCAGAGTAAGACCGGGGCTCATCAGAACATGCGCCATCGGCCCGCCTCAGTACGAAGCATCCAGACCTTTGTAGAAGGTGTACTGGAAGAGCATGTGCGCGCGGGTGCCCTTGAGCTTCTTGTTGGAGGTCTGATACATGTTGACGTTCATGACCGGGATCCAGAGGTGCTCATTCATCACCCGCTCCTGCGCTGCGCCATAAGCCTTGGCGCGATCGGCATCGGTGAGGGCGACGCGACCGAGTCGGATCGACTCATCGGTCTGGGCATCCTTGTAGTTCATGCGATTGGGCACAGGGATTTGCGCTGAATCGAAGTAGAAATTCATCAGCTCACCGGCAGACAGATACGGCACAGTCACAGTCCACATATCGAAATCCTGCCCGCTGAGCTTGGCTGGCATGATCGTGGAGTCCAACGCCGTGATGCGCCAGTCCACGCCAATCTTGCGCAGTTGCCCCTGGATGGCTTCGGTCATGCGCGGAAAGTAGGTGACCTGCGGGATGTATACGATGGGGGCCAAACGCACACCATCCTTCACCCGGATGCCATCCGGGCCTGGCTTCCAGCCGGCCTCATCCAGCAGCTTCTTCGCGCGGTTCAGGTCTTCCTTGATGATGCCCTTGGTGGACGGCGCAAAATCGAGCGCATTGGGGTCGATGTAGGTGTAAGCCGGCTCGGCCTGGCCCAGCATCACAGCCTTGGTCAACTCGGCGCGGTTGAGCGCAATGCTCATCGCTTCACGCACACGCTTGTCATTGACCAGCGGACGATCAGCCTTGAAACCAAAGTACATCAGCTGAAAATTGGGGTTGGCCTTTTCCACATTGAGCATCGGCGCCTTCTTGGCCTGGTCGATGAACTGCGTGGGGAAATGCGGCGTGATGTCGAAGCGCCCGCCCATCATGGCCGCCAGGCGGCTGGAGTCTTCGGGCACGATCTTGATCGACATGCGCTCGAACTTCACCGGCCCCGGGTTCTTGTACATCGACGGGCCCCACTTGTAGGCATCGTGGCGCCTGAGCACCGTCTCGGTACGCGGCTGCCATGACACGAAACACCAGGGCCCGGTGCCATCGACCGCCTTGGTGCCATAGTCTTTGCCCAGTGACTCCACACTTTCCTTGTTGTGGATCGTGTTGTTGAACATGGCCAGTTGCACCAGAAGGTCCGAATACGGCTCGGTCATCTCGTAGTGCACGGTGTACGGGTCGACCGCCCTCAGTTCCTTGATCTTGCCGGCCCGCCAGGCGTAGGGACCTTTCACTTCGCGCTGCCTGGTGAAGCTGTAGACCACATCGGCCGCTGTGAACTTCTTGCCACTGCAAAAGGTCACGTCGTCGCGCAGCTTGAAGGTATAGGTCTTGCCATCGGGACTGATGGTCCAGGACTTGGCCAGCAGCGGCAGCGGCGTCTTGCCATCCCAGTCCAGCGCGGTGAGGGTGTCCTGGATCAGGTGCACAACATCTCCGGTGGGAGACCAGGTCGTGCGATGGCTGTCGAAGTGCGGCGCATCCAGCGCCTTCATGTAATTCAGAGTCTGGGCATGGGCGACCGTTGCCAGTAACGACACGGTGGCGCCTGCTGTGGCCAGCGCGGTTCTGAGAGTGAGCATGACTTTGTCTCCTGGATGCGGGTTCCTGAGGAACCTCTGTTTCACGATGCAGATCAAACAGTTCAACACGAATGCGATACGCCCAGCTCTTTAGCTCAGGGCGGGTCATGCAAGGCGGCGCTCTGGGTCATTGCTGCAGCCTCGGATCGAGAACATCTCGCACAGCGTCGCCCAGCAAATTGGCGGCCAGAACGATCAGCAGAATGGCGAGGCTCGGCATCGTTGCAATATGCGGTGCAATGAACAGGAAATCCCGCCCTTGCGCTGCCATCATGCCCAACTCTGCTTCCGGTGGTTGCGCCCCCATACCCAGAAAACCAAGCGCCGATCCAACAAGGATCACCTGACCGAATCGAAGCGTGAGAAAGACCGAAATCGTCGAGATGCAATTAAGGGTGAGGTAGCGCCAGATCAGCGTGCGATTGGATACACCCACCGCCCTGCCCGCTTCCATGAATTCCTGGCCCATGATCCCAATGGCTGATCCTCGCGCCACGCGCGCCACATCCGGCACCGTCGAGACGACCAGGGCAATGACGACCGACTCCATGCCAGGGCCAACAATCGCCGCGACCGCCAGACCGATCAGGATGGCTGGAAAAGCCAGCATGACATCGACCAAGCGCATGATCCATGGATCGAGCTTGCGATAGAACGCAGCCACAATCCCGATCGCACCGCCCAGCAGCCCGCCGATCAGCACGCCCGCCAAGCCCATCATCAGCGTGTTGCGTGCGCCAAAGAGCACGCGGCTGAAAATATCGCGCCCGGTATTGTCTGTGCCAAACCAGTTCACCGCATCCGGCGGTGCCATGGACTTACTCAGATCGGTGAAATAAGGATCGTAGGGCGCAATCAGCGGCGCGAAGATGGCCGCGAGCGAGATCAGTGCCAGCACGATGGCGGCAGTCAGTGCCACCTTGTCACGGGCAAGGCGCAGCAGCACGCCATCACGGCGCAGCAGGCCTTCTTGCGCGCCGGCTGACCCTGCCGCCGTTGAAGCGCTGGAGCCGATTGGGACCACGGGCGTACTCATGCGCGCTGCACCCTCGGGTCGAGATACACGTAGAGCACATCCACCAGCAGATTGATGGCAAGGAACGCAATGGCCAGAATCATGATTGCGCCCTGTGCAGTCGGAAAGTCGCTTGAAATGATGGCGCCCACGGCCAACCTGCCCACCCCTGGCCAGGAGAACATGGTCTCGGTGACCACTGCGCCACCCAACAGAAACGCCGCTTGCAAACCGATGAGTGTGACAACCGGGATGAGTGCGTTGCGCAGTGCGTGATGCACGATGACGACCGACTCACGCAATCCCTTGGCGCGGGCCGTGCGCACGAAATCAGCCCCCAGGACTTCCAGCACTGCAGTACGGGTAATGCGGGCAATCGGCCCGATCAGCACACTGCCGAGCGTGAGCGCAGGCAGGATCAGGCTGGGCAATCCGCCGTCCCAGACCGGGCCAGTGCGGCCCGTAAAGGGCAGCATGTCCCACTTGAATCCCACGTACTGAATCAGCAGCAGCCCGATAAAAAAGACAGGCATTGAGACGCCCGCCACCGAGATCGCCATGATGATGCGATCGACTGCCGTCCCTCGCCGCACTGCTGCAAGGGTGCCCAGCAGCAGCCCGATGGGCACTGCGATGAGCATGGCGCCGAGCATGAGCTCGACCGTGGGTCCGATCGTTTCGGCGAGCTCCTCGCTCACCGGCTTGTTGGAAATGATGGAGCGCCCCAGATCACCACGCCCCACACGCCCGATGTAGTCACCGAACTGCGTGAGCACGGGCCGATCGAGTCCGAGCTCGGCCCGCACGGCCGCGACCTCCTCGGCCTTGGCGTCAGGACCCGCAATGATCCGTGCCGGGTCGCTGGGAACGACCTGCAACAGACAGAAACACAAAAACAGAACCCCGATCAGCGCCGGCATCGAGACCAGCAATCGTCGGATGATGACCGGCCCCATGTCTCCTCCTGGTGAAGCCGCAGCACTGGAACATGACAGGCAGTTCGCAGCGCGTCAATCCGCAGCGCACCATCTTTGACCCACTCAACCGGCCCGACACCCGTCAAGCGAGCAGCATCACGCCTGCAGGTTGCGCTTGAACAGATCAAACAGCCGCACCCAATGCCGCTCGGCGCTGGGCTTGTCGTAAATGCCTTCGCGCTTCGGAAAGGCAAAACCGTGCTGTGCCCCGGGGTACCACTCCAGCCGGTAATTCACTTTGGCCGCTTTGAGCGCATCCTCCAGTGTTGCGATCGTTGCGGGCGGGGCCCACTTGTCGATCTCTGCGCAAGCCAGATACGTCTCGCACTTCACGCGGTCGAGCATCTTGTGCGGTGAGTCGTCGCGATCAGTGACCAGATTGGCGCCGTAAATAGAGGCCACGCAACGCAGGCGAGAATGGTGTGCTGCGGCAGCGATCACGAAGGGGCCGCTCATGCAGTAGCCCACTGCGCCGATATGCGTCTTGTCGGCGGCCGGCTGAGCATCGACATAGTCGAGCATGGATTGCGTGTCCTGCACGATCATGCCGTTGCTCAGGCTGCTCATGTGCTCGAACATGATCTTCATGTGCGCTTCATCGCGCACGGCCAGTTCATAGGCCCGCACGCGCCGGTAATACAGATTGGGCAGCACCACAAAGTAGCCCACCGCGGCGATGCGGCGCGCCATGTCATGCAGTTCCTCTCGCTTGCCAGGGGCATCCATGTAGAACAGCACGACCGGGTGCGGGCCGCCTTCATCGGGATAGACCACGAATGTGGGCATGGCGCCGTCGCGGGTGGGGATATCGATGTGATGTTCAATCATGGGAGTCTCCGTTTCATGAGGCGATCGATTGGAACCGCTGGATGCCGTCTCGGGGCCTGGACTGGTCTGGCTGGCTTATGATGCGTCAAAGACGGTGCCGGCCCACGGCTGAGCCCGCAATCCTGACACGCCGCGACACGCATCGCGATTTCACCCGGCGACAGCTGTCGCCCCGACCCTGGAGGAGCCCCGCATGAACACCGAATTCTGTCTGGTCGAAAAACGCGACCACATCATGACCGTGCGCCTGAACCGCCCCGAGCGGCTCAATGCCATGCACCCACCTGGCAATCTGGAGCTGGCCAAGGTCTTTGACAACTTTGCCGCCGACGACGATATGTGGGTCGCCATCATTACCGGAGAAGGCCGGGGCTTTTGTGCTGGCAACGATTTGCGCTATCAGGCTGAAGGCGGCGTGCGCCCGCCTATGCCACTGGGTTTCAATGGGCTGACTGCGCGCTGGGACCTCACCAAGCCCGTACTGGCCGCGGTGAATGGCGTGGCCATGGGTGGCGGCTTTGAAACTGCCCTGGC
>Ga0315909_10002712_pt1 | contig 22326 bp, 32 predicted proteins | sample LakEriMetagenome_11_FD_203527 | JGI IMG/M metagenome (GOLD analysis project Ga0315909, IMG submission 203527) | Freshwater fungal communities from buoy surface, Lake Erie, Ohio, United States - Buoy 2 MA125 | ecosystem: Environmental > Aquatic > Freshwater > Lake | place: USA: Lake Erie, Ohio...
CCATAACGCTCGATGTCTTCTTCCGACATCCACATTGTAGGCTCTTTGGCAAACATATTCATTTGCCCATGCTCGTTAGTCGTTACAGTCATATAAGTTTTGTGAAGAACTGTTACAGTATTATATAGCAAAAAGAAAGGGGCGTCAAGCCCCTCTGTTGTGAAATCATAACTTTATTAAGTATAAATGCTTACCATTATGAATAAGTTTCTGATTGTATTGGTTCAACTGAATTTTGTTCTTTCATTGCTTCTGGAGGAACTCCTTGATGATTCACAGGATCATATGTAAAAAGATCATTCCAATCTACATCTGATGCTTTATTTTTCCAGAAAGACCATAAACTATCATGAGAAGACATATGAAAAGTTTGAATATGTTCTGGAGAATGTATAGAAGATGGATATGTTTCGTTATACAAGAACAAAGGCATGGTTAAACTTTTACCACCTTGATACTTAATATGCTCAGAACAACATCTTGGCTTGATGTTCCAATCAAGTTTATATTTGTCTTTACGGCAGTAAATATCAACTAATTTTTTAGCATAATGCCTTTTAATCATATAACAAGCACTTGAATAATCACAAACATATGTTCTATGAATTTTTAAATGAACACTTATTGGATTAATAACTGCTAATTGAATGATGTCCCAATCGGGGGGAAGTTTAGCAATAAAATCTTTCCATACAAATGGCCAATACTTGATAGTGCTCATATCACAATCATCCTCCATAACAACTATGGATTTTTCTGATTCATCAGAAGTTTCTAACCAAGTTTTTATCGTTTTTAGATGAGAAGTTGCACTCCCAACATCTCTGGAATTCATTTGTTCTGGATATTTTCCTACTAAAATTTCACTCAAATCACTCTTTCTACCATCATATCCAGATGTTCTATGGTAGTTTTTGATCCCCCAATATTTAAATTGATCTTCCATGTACTCTCTTCTGGAAATATCGTCATCAAGGTTGTTATAGTATATTGTAGGAAATCCATTTAATTTATAAATTGATTTATTTTTATCCTCATCCATCACTCAAATCCTCCAGTAATATTTTTGTGGGATATTTTTTTAAGTATTTTTGTGTTTGATAATACTCCTTTAATTCTTCTACCGATGCCGTATTTAGATACTCATATAATTTCCAATTATCATTCCAGTGAGGACTTCTTTGAACAGAAATGGGATATGAATTCATACCTCTACTATGCTCAAAATGAAAAATAATGTCATCTATTCTTCCAACTTTATATCCAAGTTTGATATATCTATCATGTCTCTCCAAGTCTTCTGGGGCAGAACCTATAAAATTTTCATTTTCCATTCCACCTTCAATATAAGAAGATCTTTTAAAAAATTGGACATGTCCACGGTCAGAAAGATAATTTTGACTGTTCCTCATTAAAATATCAAAATCAAAATCATTACTAATAAATTCAGAAACTATTTCATCTGTAGCAAAAACTTGCTGCTGATAACTACCTTTACCATATGGATAAATTAGATCATATCCATCATTTACAATCATATCAACTGACTTATAATATGTCTCTGGTCTCAGAACAATATCACAGTCATAGTTAACAACAACTTCGGTTGTTGACATATGAATCATTTCATTCAATATTCTTGTTCTGTGAAAAACTTGATTATCAGAATGTTCAAATATATGAGTAAGATTTTGAATTCTATCTCCCAGAAATTCAGTTATTTGTGGTAGAACATCTGGTTCAAAAACTTTTTGAGAGTCGACTTCTTTAACTATAACTTTGGAATCAAAATTATATAAAAGAAAACAAAGAACCGTGATGATATTTCTCATTCTATCGCCACTTTCGATTCTTAAAGGAATAATAAAAGTTGTATTTTCTAGTTTATTCATAATTGCACCTCAACCCATTCTTCTGGGAATAAATCTTTTAGATCATTATTTAATTCTGGTCCAAACCAAATAGATGGATAAAAAACTTTACCTCTATTTGCCAACCATGCTGCCCACCAGGAAAAAGATGAGTTGCCAATAATAAAATCAGAACACATTGACATTAGGCATAAATCATGGTAAGTATCAGTTCCTTCGGAAACTAAAAATCTATCTTCAGAAAAAAGTTCTTGCTCCTTACACCAAGATGGATCATCAGAAAAAACAATTACTTCTCTATCTTTGTCAAAGTTAGAAAGAGAAGTTTCATAATAACTCAAGGGCATTACAGGATGGCGGTTTGAATTAATAACATAATCTCCTCTACGAATATGTAAAGCAATTGGATTTTTTAAATCTAACTCATTAAATACTTCTAAACAAGAATCTCTTATTTCTTTTTTAAAGGTAAAATCTTCACGAATCTCATTTTCAATGTGTTTAAAATATTTTTCTGTTTGAAAAAATCCATTTAAAGAGACATTATCAGGACAGTCATTAAAAAATTGTTCAGAAAAATGAAAGTGAGGTTCGTTAATATACGGTCCTCTGACATGTTGAATGTTTTCAACTTTCAATTCAAAAGCATTGAATAGTTCTGTCTTCAAATAATTCCCAATACCATCATTAACAGATTCTGCATAATATGGTATACAGAATTCATAGTTCTTATGCTTGGCAATTCCTTTCAATGCCGCGTACTGGAACATTTGATTTCCAAGTCTTCCCAGTCTACCTAGATGATTAAATCCTATCATTTCATTTATGATCAGAAATCCACTGGAAAAGATTTACTTTGGGTTCCCAATTAAAAACTTTTCTCATTTTACTATTATTAGCCAAGGTTGTTCTTGCCTCACCAACTCTTGGAGGAATATTAACCTGATTACTTGAGATAGAATCTGCAATTTCATTAATGGAATAATTTGTACCATTTCCAATATTATACAGTTGCCCATAATTTTCATCAGAAACATCAGAAATAGCAGCAGCAATATTTGCAGATACAACATCAGATACATGAGTAAAATCTCTTCTCTGTTCACCATCACCAACAATAGTTAATGGTTCATTATCATTTTTTTGTCGCAGAAAAATTCCAATAACAGGAGCATATTGACCTTTAATAGGTGAACGTTCTCCATATACATTAAAATATCTGAAAATAACTGTATTCAATCCAAATAATTTTGTATACATTGAACAAAGTTTTTCGCCAGAAACTTTAGAAACAGAATATGGGTTTAAGCAATCATCTGGTTGATCTTCATGGTTAGGTGGTTCATTAAAACCATATCCAGAAGAGGTGGATGAGTACATTACCTTCTTAACTCCTGCCTCCCTTGCACACTGAAGCACTGTAACTGTTCCAACAGAATTAATACTAACTGCTTCAATAGGATTTAAAATGGCAGGTTGAATTCTTGCCTCTGCGGCAACATGAAAAACATAATCAACTCCTTCATAAAGAGGTCTAGTATTTTCATAATCACGAATATCATACTTATAATTTTGTGCCCCATCATTCCAATAAAATTGCTCATGACACTCGGCATACTCATTATCAATTACGACAACTTCGTGACCAAGTTCCAATAATTTATCTACTAGATGAGATCCAATAAATCCTGCACCACCAGTAACCAAACTTTTAGTCATAATTTTCACGCTCCATTTTTTTTAAATAAACTGATTCAAAAATTAAATTTTTTAATCTTGTACTTGAGTATTCGTGCGATTCCCTATCTAACCACACAATATTAATATCTATATCCTTTCCAGTATACTTCCCATCAATATAATCTGTTCCTAAAAATCTAACATCATAATTTCCACTACTGAGATAATTATGAAACTCACTTTCTACAGCATAAACTACAACACTATCAACATACTTCATAGACAAAAGTATTTCTATTCTTTCTGAAACAGAATGAACTGGTTTTAGTTTATAATCTCTTTCCAATGAAGGATCTGCATGTAAAGCGACGGTAAGATGATTACAATACATTCTGCAATCTTCAAACATTCTAACATATCCGGGATGAATTATATCAAATGCACCGGCAATAATACCTTTTACTTTAGGTTGAGATGCTGCCCAGTCTACGGCATTTACTCCTTTATCATCTATAAAAATATCAGCATTCGGTTTACAGAACATTGGGAACAATTCGTGATACTTATATCCCCATTCATCAAGTTGCTTTTTGGTCAATTCGGTATGATCAATACCAGATCCCTTTCCTCTAGCAGTCTGCATGATGATGTAGTTTCCTTCATCATATAAACGATTAACTTGCTCAACCATAAAGGGAAATGGTTTGGCATTAATATAATCAGGTTTTCCTAATTCATTATTTGGAGTATTACAAAGAGTACCATCAATATCAAAACAATATCTCATACTACCCCATGAAGAAAGATTTGATGAACACATTCAACTACACCATAATCAGTGCTGTTGATGTAGTAGTTCCAGAGAGCATTTATTGAATTAGTTCTCAATGAATTGTTTTCTTTAAACCCACTCAAAACTCCATAGGAGACTTTGTTATCTTCACACCATTGTTGAGCATTTAACATATTTTTAGACTCACCACCAGAACTCATAATAATGACAAGAGTATCTTCCTCAATATAATATTCTAAAAACTTTTGATACGCATTCTCATACCCAAAGTCATTTGTAAGCATAGTCAGCATTGAAGGATCAGAAAGAATGGAAACTTTCTTTCCATGAAACTTCATATAGTCTTGAGAGATATGAGATGCTACGGAGTTACTTCCACCATTTCCAAGAATAATAATTCTTTTATGAGAACCAAATGCGATAAAAAATTTGGTAAATTCTTCTGCTATATGAGCACCTTGAAGTGCTTCAATATATCTTACGAATGGATTCATATTCTAGTCCCAGATACTCCAGTAGGCGTTACACTTATTCTAACAGATTCATAAGGAATATTCAAGTTTTCTTTTTCAGAAAACACGAGAAAAAATCCACCGTTTCCCGCACCACATAACTTATGTGCGATCACGGTATTATTATTATTCAAAAAATCATCCATTTCTTGAACAGAATGATTTTCCATAATCGTAGAACTTGTTTCTTTCTTTTGAATCCAACTCTGTTTGAGATAGTTTAAAAATTGACTATAATCATTTTTAATTAATGTCTTATAAGATTCATCAAGAGTTATTAAAAGTGGTTTTGCTTTATCAATATTTTCAGAAACATCTTTCAATATATTCTTTGAATTTCTAGTAACTCCAGTAAAGACAAGATGCATATCATAATCATTGAACATTTTGGTAGATAGAAAATCATACTTAACAATACCACCTTTGATGAATTCTATTTTTTTGAATCCACCAATACCACATCCATAAGGGTCCTGATACCCACAATAAGGATTAAATTTCAACTCCAACTCATATGCCAGTTTACAGATTTCAATCTCTGTCATATGAATATCAAGAAAAATAATACAGGATTTGATTAAACTAATAATATATGAAGATGATGATGCAAGACCACTACCCTGAGAATATGCATCACTAGTCAATGTAACTTGAACTGGAGGCATATTAAAATACTCTAGGACAACTCTTACTACATCATTTTCAATTTGATTAACTTCTAACACTTCCTCCCTACGAGAATAATTAACAATGTACTTATGTTGATCTCGATTAAATCCAAATTTATCTTGACTGATAGTTACATAAGTTTTTAAGTCACATGTAAAACTTATTACAGATCCATATCCAAATTTTTCCACAAAAAATGGATTATCTGTAGATCCCCCAAATAAAGATATTCTTAATGGGCACGATGAAATAATCATTTATATAAAATATTCGTACATTCAAAAGAATCACATTTAAAGTTTTTCCATATATCTTCAGTAACAATTTCAGGATCAACATACCAATCTTCATAAGGATATCCACAAGATTTTACATTGGATGCAACTAACTTATATCCATGTTTTTGGAATATTTCTCTAGACTCTTTAAGGACTTTTTCATTATCCTTATCCGAATAAATGTCCGTTTCAAATGTAATGACAGAAAATCTATAAGTTTCCAAATCAATTTTCTTTAGAGCATTTAAAGATTGAAAGGCAGGTTCAATATCTATTTGCAAATAATCAATTTGTTTTGGAAAATTATTTTCTTCAAACATATTAGTATAATTTACTACCATAGCATCTGAACAAATGCATTTATTAGATCTATGGTGGTTAAATGAATTTACTTTAGTTCCATCAATTTCCAACGAAACTCCAGTCCACCCAAAAATTTGTTCGAGTATATATGTATTGCTAGCAAAAAATGGAGCAGCAGCTCCCACTTCCACATATATTCCATTTCTTTTTCCATTTAACATAGAAAGAACAAACATGTCTTGAAAAGATTGTGAATAATTACGTTCTATCTTTTCAATATCATTAAATTTTACTTTTAATTTTTCTAAATCAGATCTTTCATAATAAGACCACGGATCTTTTAAATCTAACATTTCTAATTAATAAATTTATTTTTTAACAAAATGATCTTCAATATAAGTGCTTGGAATCTTTGATGGAATTGGAACAATAACTTTAGATTTACATTCACCAAACCACCAGGCACATTCCGTAAACGTACTAATATATGTTCCTATTATAGTTGAACATCGGGATAATAGCAACATTTCAATAAATGCGTCTACATTGATTTGAATATCATCATTAAATCCAGATTCCGCTTGATATGCATTATTGTATCTCTCCCGATCATAAATGATCAAGCGATCTTTATACCTCTCAATAAAACGGTTGTGGACATCAGAATTATCGCAACAAAAGAATATTTTTATATTAGGATCTAATTTGGATATTTCATCATCAAACAAATTAATATCATACCATTGCATAACTACTGGATGGTAATATGTTCTAACATGAAGTCCAACTACATTGTCATCCCACTCATGAGCAAACTTATCAACAAAATTTAAAATATCAGGATTAATATTTAATTTTTTAAAACAAGGTAAGTATTTGTCAATAAAATATTGAGGGGTCTTTTCATATAAAAGATCTATAGTTTTATATTCATCAATATATTTCTCCTCATCAAGATCAACATCTAATCTCCAAGAATCAACATTTGGATATTTTTGAATGTCTTCATGCGTAGCAAACTCTAAACCATTAAAGATAAAAGTATCAGATTGTTTACATGTTTTGACAACATCGTACCTAGCAAATGCACTCACATATGTCTTTATTCTATTCCCCATTCCTGGAGTTGCTAAACTAACAATAGTTGTCATGCTTGTAATAATTAATTTTTTTATTTAGTACAACATATGTAAACAGATTCATTACCTGCATATCTTACACTATGATTAAAGATATAACCAAAACAATTATCAGTATGAATTCCATTTTTAAAAATTTTAAATCCAATTGATTCTATTTTTTCTTTCCACCATTTGGCAGGAAAGACGGATTGATGTAGAACGAAGAGTTCATCATTATATCCAATAGTTTTATCTTCGGAGGCAAAAGGAGGAACCATTGCTTCCCCATCTTTATTTCTAACATCAGGAACCAAAGAAATACCAAATATACCAATACCACCCTCTTTTAGATGTTTAAAAATATTTAAAAGCAAACTATCAACATCTTCAGGTGAAATGTGTTCAAAGACTTCCTCAGAATGGATGACATCAAATAACATAGGAACTCCGTCATCATATAATTGATAGTCTTCCGTAATATCACATAAGAATAAATTTTTATTATAATATTTTTTCCAATTTTTTTTACCAGTTCCAGTAAGAGCGTGACTACTGCCCTCCAAACCTACCGCAATGTCACCTTGACCTATAAAATCTGCTACAAATTGTCCGCCAGCACACCCCAAATCCAAAACAGTAATCTGCCTATTATTAAAATATTCAGTGATTTCACCAATTAATCCAATCGATGAAAAATTATCATTAATAGTTCCAATTGGACAAAGATGATCCGGAGAATCATAAGCTACGTCTTTCGTTGTTTTTAAAGTAATCATTTTTTTACCTATCTATCTTATTTTCTTTTTGCAAAGATTAGTTTATTGTGAAAATCACTAAAAATTTCTATATCAAATAATGGACTTAATTTATCAATGAACTTTTCGAAATCTAAATGAGTATTATATGTAATATGATTATTGTAAATAATATGAAGATATTTTGAATTTACAATATATTTTTCAAAGTAAATCATTTGAGTATCAAAACTACATTCGGACAAAGAATAGTTTGAAATAAAAAGATCAATACTGTCAACTTTTTTAAGTTTATTTGTAGGTATGAAAGTTAGTTTTTTATCTTTCAAACAATCAAACTTTTTTAAATATTTTTGTTGAATCTTAACCGCAGGTTCAAGATCTACAAAATAATATTCATCAAAATCAACAATAACATCTAGTGTTTTACAAAGACCCCCATACCCAGATCCAACTTCAAGAACTCTACTAATTGGTTCATCGCCAATTTTAGATTTAATAAAAAAACTATCTTTCATATAACGAAGAGTTATTGCTGCGAACATATGTCCATCATAATCATATAGTTTTGGATTTCCAAAATGATCATTTTCTTGAAATCTTTTCAGCAATTTCAAATATTCAACACTATCAAATTCGTATTCGGTTTCAACAATATTTTTATAAATTCTACCGTGCTCCGGTTCAACATCAAATGTATTATGATAATCTGGATTTGATTTAAAAGTTTTAAATAATTCATCATCATTTAAATATTTTTCACACCATTCAAGATAGATCTCGGATGATTCTTTTGGTGCCCCCCATCCATGTAAATTCGTTAAGTCCATAAAATCCTCCAAGTAATTAACAATTAATTTTTATCCAACTGTCCGGATATAAGTCATCAGTTTTAATATGACTTAAAGTCTCTCCATACCAAGGGTGTGGGCAAACAATTTTTTTATCTTTATTTTCTCCCAACCAGGCACCCCACCAAGCAAATGTACTATTTGAAATAATAAAGTCTGAACATTTAGAAATTAAGCACAAATCAAAATGCCCCTTATATATTCCTTCAGGATTAATTTCATTAAAAATAAAATTTTCACCTTTAAATTGCGTTTGTTTTTTACATAATTCAATATTGTTAGAGCATATAATATATGTTCTATCCTTTCCCATAAATTCAATTGCCTTTTCAAAATATTCAAATGGAAGATTTCTATGAGACTGTTCACATCCAGGATGGTCAAAAGTTGCATTGAAATCCCTAACCACTATAGAAACAGGATTTTGATCCAAATAAGATTCAAAATGAGAATCAACTTGATCTATAATTTCTTTATTAAATTTATAATCAAGTCTTATTTCTTCCTCGGCATTTTGAAAATATTTTTCAGTCTCAAAATATCCATTTAAAGAAACATTATCGGGACACTCATCAAAAAGTTCCTGACAAAATTCATGAGACTCATGAAGATCTACCTCATCTCCATCAATTAATCCATATCTACCATCACAATAACTCATTTCAAAACAATGCTGCAATTGATGATATACAGTTACGATTGAATGCCCATTATGGTAATCAAAACTTTTAGCATTGGAGCAATCTGGTATAGCAAAATCAAATCCACGATTTTTAGCAATACCTACTAATGCCGCATATTGAAACATTTGATTGCCTAGTCTACCATTTTTACCTAGGTTATTCATTCCGATCATTTGCATATCTCCTTATTCTGTTCCGAAAGTCTAAAATCATCAATGTCCCCAATATCCATGGATTCATATCCCCCAAAATCTCTTGGAGATCCTTTGAACCAATGATTTACATCGCCCCGATTCATCTTAATCTTTTCCCAATATTCTCTAGATTGAAGTTGATAATGATTTATCAATAGTTCAGGATCATCTGACATATCTTGAGTTGATACATTAATACCATTTCCATTTACTTTAGCAGAATGTATGTTAAATGATTCTATACTAAAGTCAGAATTTAAAATAACTTTTGGAGCATTGAATTGAATCCACTCAAAAAAAGAATTACCAGGACTTTTCATATAAACTTTACCGTCATATTCACATCTTTTCGTAAAAGAATGAACTATAGATGATGGTTGTTTGACATGACCATTAGAATTAAACCAAACCCAATTAGCAATTATGCAGGCATACGATTCATATTTCTGCAATATATTTTTTAAATCCATTTCTTTAGGACTATAAAGAAATTCATCAAGATCTAAATTAACAATCCATTGAGTTTCATTTACAACTGGTTTAAAAAATTTATTATTAATATCAATTTGTCTTCCAGTATATCTTTCCGAATTGTCATTATGATATAAAGTAACAAATCCATCCTCAATATAAGGATTGAGAATATTCATATAATCATCAGTGCTAAAATCATTTACAAGATAAATGTGATCGACACCATGAAATTTGTAATGATCCAACCACTCTTTCATTCCCCAACTTTCATTTTTAAAAACCGAAGCAATAGAAAAATAATATTTTTTCATAACAACTCTCCAATAATTAAGTAGATGCTCCTAGAAGTTCATACCTATATGCAGGAGAATGAATCATTTTTGCTTCATATGAAAATTGCTCACTAGGAATGTTTCCAGGTTTGGCAAAAGAGGGGTGAAGTATATGAAACTGATCTGCATAATCTATTCTATATCGGTTTAGATGATTTTCATCAAGAGCACTGGATACAACTTTAGAAACAAAATCATTTTCTATATCTACTTTGACTCTCCTATCCAGTTCCTCTACCATATCAAAAACCTTGGGTACTTTTCCACCCCATAGGCATCCCTGCAAATAAACTTCATCAATTTCTTCTTCTTTCTTTACGCAAGATAAAGATTCAGAATTTCTTTCGAATGGTCTATTTCCACCAGCATACCTTGTCCATTCTTTAGTAAAACATGGATGCTGAACGGCAAAAAAATCTTTCGTATCATCAAAGAAACTTTCATAGGTAATTACTTCTGGGCAAGCATAATAATCAGCATCGATATATGCATACCAATCAAATTCTTTTAACCTATCTTTCAAATTTTTAATTGTCTCAAATCTGTACAATCCACCGATAGTTTTATGGATCATACTAACCCACCCATTAGGGGCATAATCATGTGGAGTTTGTTCGTACTTGTCCGTTGTGGGTATTATAGTAATATTATCGGGTAGATCTCCATCAAATACACCATCAGTTAAAACAAAGAAATGCTTCTCACATTCTGGCACAAAGTATTCATTTATCGTTTCATAGTACTTGGGAAAAAAGTTCACATAATTCCCAGTACCAATAAAACTAATAGCAATTTTTTTCATCAAATCCATTCCTCAAATAAAATTTCAGAATCCTTAAAAATATTTATATACTGCTCTTTAAGCACTTTATACTTACTTTTTGGTTCAAAAAATCTTTCATGGAATTCGCAATAAAAATGACTGATTAATTTATAAGAATTATCATGAACAATAGAAGGTAGGATAGAAAACTCTGCTCCTTCTACATCCATTTTGACAACAACAAAGTCACCATTACTTACATTTTCCTGAAGAAATTTTGAGAAATTAATAGATTCAACTTCAACCTTTTCCTCAAGGTAGTCAAATCCATAATGATAAACATGATCATAATCAGGAGGATCTGTTAGGATGTTAGATGATTGACTAAAATGTCCGTCAGCATAAGGTCCACCTTCATCACGAGAACAATTCATGGATATTTTACCATCCTCAATATAAACAGCTTTATTAAAATGAGTTATATTATAACCTTCTTCTAAAAGAGCATTATATTCAGAAATTGACTTTTTATAGGTAAAAGGATTTGCTTCAAAGCAATAGCATTTCCAATCCCCATCAATATTATACTTTTCGGCAAATTGCCTAAATCCCTGAAATAAATGAGTTCCACAATCAATAAAAATGTTCATAGCTCTATCCAAAATACTTCTTCACATGGTATGCCCCATTCTATTCTTTCATCACACTGATCCTTTATAAGTTCATCAACAACATAAACTTTATACCCAGCATTCAATAAGTCTAAACACAAACGATACTGTTGACTTTCAGTGAGAATATCAGTTTGCTCCTTATATGTAATGTAATGAAAACAAAATGGAAGATTTTTAGTATTTTTATTTACAAAATAATTAAACAAAAACTTTGCATGTTCATTGTTAAAATCATCGGTGGTAGATCCAAGATTATTATTCAATCCCAATTTTTTCATATAAACACCAAAAGCTCTATTGTCTCTTGGTAGGCATGGACCACCAAATCCAAAACCATAATTTATATACTTGCCACCAACCCTAGTATCACTACCAATTGCTTCGAGAACATGGAATATCTCATCCTCCATGCCAGAAAGAGCAAGAACTTGTCCAACCATATTGGCATAACTGATCTTTGTAGTGAGGAAACAATTAACTGCTATTTTAGTAATTTCAGCAGCTTTGGTGCTCATAAAATAAATTTTAGGAGGATTTTCTTGTATCTTAAGATAGATGTCATTTAATGCATAAAGATGATTTCCTCTACCTCCAATTAAAACCATATCAGCATTTTGGAGATCCTTAATAACGGATCCCTGTGCAATAAATTCTGGATTATAAAATACATCAACCCCATATGCTTGGAGTTTTTCCTGAAACTTCTCACAATCCCCAGGATTTGTTGTACATCCAATAACTAAAGATTTTCCTTTTACTGAAAAATTAGCATTCTGAAGATCATTTACGACATTCCAAATACTAGAAATATCATAACTACCGTCAGATAAAGATGGAGTTGCAACAAGAGTATAGAGAATATCGCATTCTTTAATTACATCTAAATTTCCAGTCTTAAATGTAATATTTTTTGATTCGGAAAGAAGTTCCTGAACATGTGGTTCATTTGTAATGATTCGTTTATCTTGAAGATCTTTTACATAATCTTCACGAACATCAGATGCCACAACTTCATATCCTGCCTTCTCTAAAAGAAGAGCAAAACAAATTCCAAGTCTTCCGGCACCAATAACACCTATTTTCATACGTCCAATTTAGCAGTGATTAATAAATGCCAACCAAGATTTTTCTCAAGAGTCCTAAACATTTCAAAAGGCATAGATTGAAACCAAGGTTGCTTAACATATTCACCCCTTTTATAGGGTTCAATTTGATAGGGAAATATATGATCCTGTTCGATAGAAACCACACTATATCCATCTAGTAATTCTAGCACATCTTTTTTAGTATATGTATTTGCAATCGGACATCCATACTGTGCTTCAGGTTGATCTAAACCTGCATCAATCATATAATTCTTCCAAGAATCTTTTGCATAAAGCATGATCTTAAGAACACTGTCCTTATTCATATATTTCTTAATTTCAGAAATAATCTTTTCTGGATAAGGACTGTGATGAATTACTCCAAAAGAATAAATCAAATCATAAGTTTCAACAGGAACAAAGGTAGAAAGTTCTTCGGCATTTCCAGAATAAAACTTACCTTTTTGATCAAAGACTTCAAATCTTTTTTTAGCAAGTTCAAGACTAGATTCTGATAATTCTACTCCAGTATAATCTGCACCATGAAAAGCAAAATTAGCTCCAACTGTAGCAAGACCACAACCAATTTCTAAAACTTTTTTACCTTCCCAACTTGAAAATTCAGTAAACTTGATAATGTGAGGTTCTGCCCTAAACTTCTTACGTTCCACCTCATTAAAGTATTCTCTTGTACCAACTTCCTTTGAGGAATGTTTTACATTGCAGGGACGATCATCCCAAAACTTTTTAACATCATTAATAGTTGAAGTCATAATTTGAAAGTGGGGATAGAAATCATTTTATGTTTGTTTTGTGTGTTGAATTTATTATATGTAGATATGGCATTTATCTGTTCTTCGCTTAAAAACATGGGGTCTTCATAAAAACCTTTTTCCATTACCCACTCAAGCATCTCATAAGAGGTTCCAATTTGATCCTCATCAGTTCTCCCATCTTCCCAGAGACCATCTGTGGGTTGTGCTTCAATAATACGTTGATCTATACCAAGATGCTCACCAAGTTTCCACACTTCTGTCTTGTAAAGGTCCGCAATAGGGGCAATATCAACTCCACCATCACCATACTTTGTATAAAATCCAATACCATAATCTTCCACTTTATTACCAGTTCCAACAACAATTCCACCAACAGATCCAGCAATTTGATATAAGGTCATCATACGAAGACGTGATCTGCTATTAGCAAGGGAGAGTTCATTTACTCCAAACTCCCTCATCGTATACTCGAAAGTATCAAAAACTTTAGTAAGATCAAATTTATTAACTATTACATTAGAAAAGTTTTGTTGAAGCCAATCTAAATGCGTATCAGATAATACTTCCTGATCTTCTTTTTGATGAATTGGCATACCAAGTGCATACACAGGAAGACCTGTAGAGGCAGCAAGAGTTGAAGAAACTGCAGAATCAATTCCACCAGACACCCCAATCACAAGAGATTTGATAGAATTATCTACACAATATTGTTGAATCCATTCAACAATCCTATCTTTCAAATCAGAAAAATCTTTAATCCTATTCATATACAATACCAATTATGAGGACAACTTTTTAGATTGAATTTGTTCGGATATCCAATTATAGGTTTTACGAATACCATCTTCAAGAGTTTGAGAATAATCCCACCCAAGCTCTCTACGAACTACGTCATTATTTGAATTACGACCACGAACTCCAAGAGGAGCGTCTAAAATATGTTCCTTTTCAACGTTCTTACCGGCAACTTCAGCAGCAGTATCAACAAGTTGATTGATAGTTACCATCTCCTCAGAACCAATATTAACGGGTCCGATAAACTCACTATCCATCATTCTCCTGGTTGCCTCAATACACTCATCAATATAGAGAAATGATCTAGTCTGCTTACCATCACCCCAAACCTCTATAGTGCCGCCTTCTAGGGGTAGATAAGCGACTTTACGGCAGATTGCTGCTGGTGCCTTTTCTCTACCACCTTCCCAGGTTCCTTCGGGTCCAAAGATATTATGATAGCGAGCAACCCGAACAGGGATCCCATAATTACGATGATAAGAGAAAAATAGTCGTTCAGCGAAAAGTTTTTCCCAACCATATTCTGAATCTGGGTTAGCGGGGTAAGCAGACTCTTCACGGCAATCAGGATTGTCAGGATCTAGTTGGTTATGTTCAGGATACATGCAAGCAGATCCGGAATAGAAAATTTTAGTTTTGTTTACACCTTTAAACTTATTAAACTTTACAACCTGATCCAACACATTCAAATTAATCGTTGCCGAATTATGCATAATGTCGGCATCATTCTCACCAGTGAAGACAAATCCGGCACCACCCATATCGGCAGCAAATTGATAAATTTCATCAAAGGGTTCGCAGAACTTATCTTCAATTTGTTTGTAATAATTTCCAAGATATCCAGCAAAACGAATTGCTTTACGAACTATATAAACATCTCTGAGGTCAGCAACAATAAATTCATCTGCTTGACTTTGAGAAAACTCCGGATACTTAAGATCTACACCACGAACCCAATAACCGTCTGCTCGCAGTCTTTTTACCATATGACTTCCAATAAAACCACCAGCACCGAGAACAAGTGCTGTTTTTTGACGATCAATCATTAGATTAATAAATTCTTCTTAGTATATATTATACTAAAAAAGGGGAGTTTATGCAACTCCCCCTTTGGGTTTTTACCAGGCTCGCCACCAATTCTTTTACTGGAAATTGGAAACCAGGCGGGAGAGAGTCCCATCCGCACCAATTGCTTTTGAAAAAAGCAATAAAACAATAGGGTCATATTTGACTCCACCAGTTCTTTTAAAGTCTCTCCGTGACTGAAGGGGGGGTTCCCGACCAGGGTTTTTAAAGACTCTCCATGTCTAATTCTGGATATATTTGATGCTTCAAATAGGAAACAATTAATACACCACGTCTATAATCACTTCTATTAAATGCAGAATGAACGCTAGTTTCAACAAAAGGATTTATATCTTTGTTCTTAAGAATTCGAAGTTCATTCAGAACTTGCAACCCACATTTTCCACCTTTAGGAATATCTAAACTGTAATGATACTTAACAATGCTAGTTTTTCTTTGATGAATTGGAATATGACGATTATGCATTACAATTTCATCATCAGCATCATAATGAGGATCTACTTCTGAGTGAGGTTCAAGCAGAGAAAAAACTGCAAGAACTGGTTTAACGTCAAATGACATTAATAGATTAATAGTAAAACAATTTTGAACCTCTAGGGGTAAAAGTGGTATAACCTTTCCACCAATTATTAATGGGCATACTTGCCAAAAATACCCTGTTTTGGGAGGCATTTTTAATTTTGTTAAATCATCACAGACTAAATCATAACTATGAGAATAATCAACTAGATAATCTTTTTCTACAAAATTCAAATAATCATTTTTAATTAATTTATAATTATCCAATAGTTGATTATTATCAATAACTTTAGAAAGTGGCAAAAACATTTTAATCTTTAATATAACAAGGTACAGTATCTGGATCTAACCATTTAGCATATTCAATGTCTTCCATTGCAAGAGAGCATTGCATCCCATTATCAAATAGATAAATGTCATTCCAACGTTTAGTATAATAATTTTGTTTCTGTAGACGAAAATCTGGTTTACCATTTATATCTAGAATACCCGCTTCAATAAAACGATATCCTTCACGTTCAAAAAGAACTTTACTCATCAAACTTCTGCAGTTTCAAGATCAGCGGCAACATATTCCATTAGGATTTCATAATCATCAAGAGGATCACCAGAAAAAATTATACCATAACTTTCATAGAAACGACGAACTTTTTTATAAAGTTTCGGATTTTTAACATCAAGATAAAAATCACCGTTAGCAGCGCCACGAAGAGTTTGAACGTCTTTTTTAAATTTTTGGGTCAGAGCCATTGTCTTGATTTAATTACACAAGTATTATAATGGTTGAACAGTTTTATGTCAAGTGTGCCAGATAAAAAACTGGCAAGTCGGGGTGACAGGATTTGAACCTGCGACCCTCCGCTCCCAAAGCGGATGCGCTACCAAACTGCGCTACACCCCGGCAACTAGATCAACTAGTAAAATCAATTGTACCACCAATTCCCCAATAAATTTGTGTCGGAATATCATAATCATAGTAAAGCGTATTTTTATTACCAGTTAAAAGATATGCTGGGGCAGAAATCAATTGATTCCAGGTAAAACCTCCAGTTACATCATCATACAAATCAGTTGACCAGACATCAAAAGATTTTCCACTATTGGGATATTGCCCATATACTAGTGTATTATCACTTCTCCAAGTTATATATTCTTGATTGGCCAGTGGTTCTCCTGGATACATCCCAAAATTAGCAGCCGGTGTAAATGTATACCCACCTACAGCAGTGATGCTTGATGGTGTTGTCAGTTGAACTTGTGCGTTTAGGTCACTAACTGTGATGACTCCAGTCCAATCATCCCCAGTAGTGCTATTAATAGTATAATTAACAGTTGCCATATTTAATAATGCTTAATGATTTTTGTTTTATTTATGCTGCATGAAACACGATTATCTGGGATATGCATTTGCCAATCCCCACTGAATAAACAGTATAATTGAAGAAAAAAGGAGAATAGAAGATATAAAAGTTTTATTCATCTAATTCAGAGTAATTTTGAGCCATGGTAATATAGGTGGAATTACCCCAATAAGTCTGAGTAATCCTTCAGCAAATAGTCCAAGAACAACCCACCCAACACACATACTAATGATAGAAGCATTTCGATTATGTCTACGTATTGCTATTGCAATAGACTCATCAATCATTTGCTGAACTTCATGTTTATCCATTTTGTAAGAAGTCATAATACTTGTTTCTAATCTCTACATCTACATCATCAAGACTCGTTAATGGAGGAATCCATTCTTCATTAATAAGTTTATCGGCAAATCTATAAACATTCGTATCAAGAATTATTTTTAATCTTGTAAAAGAACTTAAAATAAACGCTCTCTTCCGAAAGTGTTCGTCTTTGATTCTCATTTTTTTCCGTTAAGATATTTTTCTAATGGGTCTCTTTTTGTTTTAACTATTTCACATGCTCTAGTGTAAAACATATTATTAGTATTTCCAGACTTCTCAAAAGTCTGCTTGATCTTCACCCAGTTGTCGTAGGTGTGCTGATCCATAGAGTTTTAAGTTGAATACTACTAATTATACTAATAAGAATTTTCAGTTTGTCAACTTTGTGTTGATTTATTGATAAAAAACGGAAGGTGGGAGAGTCGAACTCCCAAGGGCTTTAACACCTCAACGCTTTTCAAGAGCGGTTCCGTCGCCAATCGGATTGACCTTCCTTATAGATAAGTAATATATCATATATTTTATATAATGTCAACTAAAATTAAAAGATTTAAGAGAAGAAAATATTTAATAAAAGCACCCAAACAAAGATGTGAGTTTGAAAAAATTTTAAGGAAATTTGGTTTTCGTGATAGATCTCCAATTCATGATACGAAACTTATATACGTTCCGGTATTGAGAGATATTCATTTGCCAAATAACGTCACATTGTCGGGATTTTATTTATTTTATCCAAATAAAAAAAGTTTTTTATATAATTCATATCTAACATATTCTAAATTCATGAAAAATAGAAGGTTAGTTAAATCTATAAAAATACTTTTAAATGAAATTTATTACGAAGAGAAAGCAAGAATTTGTGAAGTTGGATGGAAAGTTGAGCTTGGTTTAAATATAATACATTTAAATAGTAGACAGAAGGCAACAATATATATTAAAGTTTTAAAATTTGCTAAAAAAATATTAAAAAGTGGTAATGAATTCTATCAACCTAAAGAAAATGATATGCTAGTAAGTACTCCTAATGGACCAAAAGGTCTTCAAAGACTTAACAAAAGGGGGAAACTAAATGAAAGAATTGGATTTGGTAAAATAAAGGAAAGTAGAAATCAATATGGAAAATATAATGATAAATTAGACTTAATTCCCATTTAATTGTATGCTATAATATTACTATTTACGGAAATGAAAACAACAAATAAAATTATTAAAGTAAAATCACAGCAAAAAAAACAAACTATCAAGTTGCCAAAATTAAGGTTGGAATTTGAACGTTTAATTAAAAAATTAGGATACAGAGACAGATCTCCTATTCATAAAAGAAAAGAAAGAATAAGAAATCAGATTAACTATATTTGCCAAGATGGATCTGCTATGGGAATATTTTGCTTTCTTATTCCTTTCCTGACGAAAAAAAGTTATATCTACATTGATTTTAAGTATCTAAAATGGATAAATGATCCGCATTTAGAATTGAAAATAAAAACTTTAGCAAAATATATAAAACTTGAAGAAAAAACAAGAATAGGTGAAGTTGGGTGGGAAGTAATTTACACTAAAAATCCGGATCAATTTACACTGAAAGAGAAAGTAAAAATTATATTTGACCTCTTTCAAAAAATGACCTTAATGTTGAAAGAAGGTGCATTTAAGTTCACCCCCCGACCTGGAGATATATTAGCATCTAGACCATATGGTCCTAAAATAAACGAAGGATTTACTAACTCATCTATCGTTGAAGGAACTAATCAAAGAGGAAGAGTTGCTCAAAGATTTGGTTTTGGATCAGTAAAACAAAATGACTTTCAATATGCAGAATATGATAAAAATGGAAATTTAAATCCTATCTAATTTCAAAATCTAATTTACGAATCTTCCTTTGTCTCCTTTGTTCTTGCCAAGCAATATCTTCCTTGGTAAGAAATGAAGATTTTTTATAACTATTATCAACAGAAGAAACCATCACAACACGACTTAAATCTATTGCAGATACACTATCTGCACGAACGGTCATCATATTAGAACATCCACAACATTGAGTTCTAGTAGGATGACTGACTAATTCTTTATTACAATCTCGACAACGAACGATCATTGACATTATGAAACCTCTTGGTAGTTAATTATGTATACGCAAATATGCCCGATATAGGTTCCGCCCCTACCGATGCCTGCTTGTAAGGCAGGTCCCTTCACTAGCTGGGTCATCGGGCTTTAGATTAAATTAACATGTACTCTACAGTATTTGCAATATCATTCATTGCATCACGCAAATTTTCCCTTTGTCCGGATTCTTGTCTACGAATCGGACGAGAACTATCACAAAGAGTCCAACGCCACTGATTCATTTCTTTACAGAACCACAAATTAATTTTCATTTTTCTGATATTCTAATTTGATCCAATTAATAAGAGCGTTAAGTTCCATCATAAAAGCATTATTTAATTGAACATCAGATATACCAAGTTCTTTGTATGCTTGGTCTCTTCGAAGAGCATCATCATGATAATACTCTAGTGCTTCAATAGCAAGTTGCCTATCTCGTTGAGAAATAAGAGACATATAACCCTCAATTCATTATCTATGATACTAAAAAAGGGGTTGTTTGTCAACCCCCCATATCTATATCAGTTTCCGATACGCTTCACAGCAATCCTTGATTTGTTGAGAATGCTTCCTGCAAGAGGAACATAACCCAGATCATCGGCAATCATTTGTGCCTTAGAACTCAGAGCATAATTGAGTGCCTTCTGAATATCATCTGCCTTGGCACCATTACCACTCTTATAGGCAAGAACCCAAGTCAGAGTGGAAATAGGATAAGCACCAGAGGCAGAAGGATTGGGATTTTCTCCAGCAAGATTACCATCAAGAGTAATACTATTCAGAGCAATAGCACCAGATTTAGCATTAGGAAGAACAAACTGTCCTGCCTTATTTTGAACTGCTGCTGCTTGGAGTTTGTTTGCTTTTACAAATCCAGTGTTCACATAACCGATAGAACCAGCGGTTTGACGAATGTTTCCAGCAACACCTTCATTGCCTTTACCACCGACACCAACAGGCCACTTGACGGACTTACCAACACCAACAGTCCATCCCCCAAAGGCATCCAGAGAGTTAGTGAAAGCAAAGGTGGTTCCAGAACCGTCAGAACGATGAACAACATTCATCTTACCAGCAGCACACCCAACTTGCTTCCAGTCCTTAATACGACCAGCAAAGATATCTACGGTTTGCTTCTGAGTGAGTTTCAGAGTGCATCCAGGTTTGTTATAGGCGACGGCAATCGTTCCACCTACCATAGGAATTTGAACAACACCACGCTTAACTTTACTTGCTTCTTTTGACGAAATAGGTTCATCAGTTGCACCGAAATCGACAGTTCCTGCGACATACTGACGGACACCAGCACCAGAACCAACTGACTGATAATTCACACGATTACCAGTTGCAGCATAGTCCTGAAACCATCGTTGGTAGATAGGTGCAGGGAAGGTGGCACCAGCACCATTCAGAGTCGTTCCTGCGAGTGCAGCAGTGGGAGCAGCAAGAAGACTAATAGCAAAAATGTGTTTGAGTTTCATAAAAAGTGAATAACTACAGAGTAATTCTAAAGTAAAGGAAAGATAAAATCAACTAAGATTTGGTTAAGAATTTCATAACATAAAAAAGCACCCAAAGAATGGGTGCTTTCACTCAAGTTATGAGTTGTTTATCAGAAGGTGAATTTGGTTTGGACCACACCACCCCACTTGCTGCTGTCTTGATAACGCTGATTGCTATCAACATAGAACAGAGCAGGAGTGATGCTGATGTTATCAGTGACTTGGAACTTATAGAAGAACTCAAGCAGAGTTGCATCTTCTACACCACGGGTTTCGGCAGAAGGTGCTTGTCCAACAGCAATACCAGCGGCATTACCAGCAACGAAAGCATCATTCCACTGAAGACCAACGAACCAAGAATCGGAATCGGTAGCATCAGTTTTACCAACCTTACCACTTACACCGTTGTAACCATAACCAGCAGAGATGGAAGGAATCCAACCACTCTCAGAAGGTTGCCAATAAGCATTGATAGCAACGTTATTGGATTCTTGTCCAGCAACAAGAGCACCATTAGCACCCAGGATGCCGTTGTAGGTGCGAGGACGGGTGCCCTCAGTACCGTAACGATAACCAGCAGCAATACCCCACTGAGGAGCACGATAACCAACCTGTGCAAGGAAGTTCAGAGCACCATCAGAGTTGAAGACGCCAGTTTCACTATTGTCACCATCTTGGGCAACATAGTTCAGACCAGCAACGAATCCACCTTGACCTTTCTTGGTGGGTTGCTTCCACTGAGCACCGAAACCAGCACCAGTTGCCTTGTTATAGACACCAGGAGCACCAGAAACAGCAAAGAAGTCAAGGATTTCCGAC